>Ga0181612_123955_pt1 | contig 15377 bp, 12 predicted proteins | sample HoacroProtozoa21_FD_119630 | JGI IMG/M metagenome (GOLD analysis project Ga0181612, IMG submission 119630) | Hoatzin crop microbial communities from Cojedes, Venezuel. Combined Assembly of Gp0051906, Gp0051904, Gp0051908 | reverse complement strand
TGCGAGCATTAGGCGTCAGTCGAGACTGTGAATCACGAGGCCGCTGCGCAATTTCGGCTCAAACCACGTGGCTTTGGGCGGCATGATTTTGCCACTGTCGGCAATGTTCATGATTTGCTCCATCGAAACGGGATAGAGCGCGAGGGCCATTGCCATTTCGCCACTGTCTACGCGCCGACGCAGTTCGCCCAATCCGCGCAGACCGCCGACAAAATCGATGCGCTTATCGCTGCGCAAATCCTTGATGCCAAGAATTTTGTCGAGAATAAGACGCGACGAAATATCCACGTCGAGCACGCCGATGGGGTCGCTTGCGTCGAACGTTCCCTGCTTTGCTTTCAGGCTGTACCAACGGCCTTCAAGATAGAGCGAGAACTCGTGCATTTGCTGCGGGCGATAGTCGGCCGTTCCCTTGTCTTCGACCTCGAAATTCTCCTTGAGCGCGTCGAGGAAGGCAGCCGGCGTGAGGCCGTTCAAATCCTTCACCACGCGGTTGTAATCGAGAATTGTGAGTTGGTCGGCGGGGAAGCACACGGCCATGTAGAAGTTGTACTCCTCATTGCCCGTGTTTTGCGGATTGGCCTTGGCTTTTTCGGCGCCCACGAGGGCGGCTGCGGCAGAGCGATGGTGGCCGTCGGCAATGTAGAGGGCGTCCATCGCGGCAAACTCTTGCGTGATGCTTGCCTTGTCGGCTTCGTCGGAAATAATCCAGAACTTGTGGCCGAAACCATCGATGGGAGCGATGAAATCATAGACGGGCTCGGTGGCGGCATACTTCTCAATGAGCGCGGCAAGCACGGGACGGGGCTTATAAGCGAGGAACACGGGCTCCACGTTGGCGTTCGTGTTGCGCACGTGCTTCATGCGGTCTTCTTCCTTGTCGCGACGCGTGAGTTCGTGCTTTTTGATGATGCCGGACATGTAGTCGTCCACGTGGCAGCAGACCACCAAACCGTACTGCGTCTTGCCGTTCATGGTTTGCGCATAGAGGTAGTAATTCTCCTCGGGGTCTTGCACGAGCCATCCCTTTTCTTGGAACATTTTGAACTGCTGCGCTCCGCTTTCGTAGACGCGCGGGTCGTATTCGCTCGTTCCTTCGGGAAAATTGATTTCGGGCTTTATGATGTGGTAGAGCGACATTTCGTTGTCGCCGGCCTCACGACGTGCTTCTTCGGAGTCGAGCACGTCGTAAGGGCGGCTTTCAACGCGTTCCACCAAGGCTTTCGGCGGACGAATGCCTTTGAAAGGTTTGATGCGTGGCATAGTTTATTTGTTCACTTGGAAACGGGTGATTCCATCTTTGAAGAAACCGACAATCTGACGGGCGGCAGCCAAACCGGCATTGATGTTGGCCTCGGCAGTCTGGGCGCCCATCTTCTTCGGTGTGGCGAAATAGCGGTCGCCAAGTTTCTCGCGGGCTTCGGCATCGGCCTCCAGCTGCAAGTCGCTCAGGTATTTCAGGTCTTCGCGCTCCTGCATCGTGGCGATGAGTTCGGCCTCGTCGATTACGTCCTGGCGCGCCGTATTCACGAGGATGGCGTTCGGTTTCATTTGGGAGATGAGTGCGCGATTGATGCTGCGGCGCGTCTCGGGCGTGGAGGGAATGTGCAGGCTGACCACGTCGCTCGTGGCGAAGAGCGTGGCTTGGTCCATCACCTGCTCAACGCCGTGCTGGGCGAACACTTCTTGCGGGCAGTAGGCGTCGTAGGCCTTCACGTTCATGCCGAAGCCTTTGGCAATGCGAGCCACGTTTTGCGGCACATTTCCGAAAGCAAGCAGGCCGAGCGTCTTGCCTTTGAGCTCGGTGCCGGCCTTGCCGTCGAAATGGTGGCGAACGGTGTAGAGCAGCATGCCGAAGACGAGTTCGGCCACGGCATTGGAGTTTTGTCCGGGCGTATTCATCACGACGATGCCGCGTTCGGTGGCGGCTTGCAGGTCCACGTTGTCGAAGCCGGCGCCGGCACGCACTACAATCTTGAGTTGGGGTGCGCCGGCCATCACTTCGGCGTCGATTTTGTCGGAACGAATGATGAGGGCGTCGGCATCTTTGGCGGCGTCGATGAGTTGGGCTTTATTGTCGTACTTTTCGAGCAGGGCGCACTCGTATCCGGCCTCTGCTGCGATGTCTTGAATGCCTTTCACGGCCACAGGGGCGAAAGGCTTCTGCGTTGCAACGAGAATTTTCATAGTCTCAAGATTTTAGTGTTTGGCTTCGAATTCCTTCATACATTCTACGAGGGCTTGCACGCCTTCGAGCGGCATGGCGTTGTAGCAGGATGCGCGGAAGCCGCCCACGTCGCGGTGTCCTTTCACGCCCCACATGCCGCGTTCCAATGCGAACGGCAGGAATTCGGGTTCGAGCTCTTTGTATTCATCGGCCATCACGAAGCAGATGTTCATGCGGCTGCGGTCTTCGGGCACGGCAGTGCCTTTGAACATGCGGTTGCGGTCGATTTCGCCATAGAGCAGGTCGGCGCGTTCTTGTGCGCGGCGGTCCATTGCCTCTACGCCACCCATCTTCTCAATCCACTTGAGCGTTTGCAGAGCGCTGTAGATGGGCACCACGGGGGGCGTATTGAACATAGAACCCTTCTTCTGATGCGTGCGATAGTCGAGCATCGTCGGAATTTCGCGGCTCACCTTGCCCAGAGCGTCGTCTTTCACGATTACGAAGGTCACACCGGCCATCGAGAGGTTCTTCTGGGCACCGCCATAAATCATCACGTATTTGCTCACGTCCACAGGGCGCGAAAGAATGTCGCTCGACATGTCGGCAATCATGGGAACGGGCGAATCGGGGTCGCTCAGGAGTTCGGTGCCGTAGATGGTGTTGTTGGTGGTGATGTGGAAGTAGTCGGCATCGGCAGGAATTTCATAATTCTTGGGAACGTAGGTGAAATTCTTGTCTTTCGACGATGCCACTTCGACCACTTCGCCGAAGAGTTTGGCTTCCTTCTCGGCCTTTGTGGCCCAAACGCCGGTGTTCAGATAGGCTGCCTTCTTCTCCAAGAAGTTGTAGGGCACCATGCAAAATTCCAAGCTGGCGCCTCCACCGAGGAAGAGAACGCTATAGCCCTCGGGCACGCCCAGCAGCGACTTCATCAAGGCTTGAGCCTCGTCCATCACGGCTTGGAATTCCTTGCTGCGGTGGCTGATTTCCATCAGCGACAGTCCCATTCCGTTGAAATCAACGCAAGCAGCGGCGGTGGCTTGCATCACCTCGGGCGGCAGAATCGACGGGCCGGCCCCAAAATTGTACTTCTTCATAGTGATGATGAAATTTAAAGGTTGATATATATTATATAGGTATATGCGTGCGTGTGGGTGCGTGCGCGTGCGCGAAATGTGCCGCGAAGATACGAAGAAAAAGCGGTTTGCCAAAGCAAACGCCGACCAATTTGCGTTTTTCACCATTTTTAGGCCACAAAAAAGCCGGCACAGTGCCTTGTTGGGGTCTGTGCCGGCGTTCCTGTTTGCCGCAATTTTAGCCTGCAGCCTGCATTTCGCGCGCCAACTGCTGCTGACGTTCCGAGAGTTGCTGCGGCAGGCGCACTTTGTAGGTCAGAATCATGTCGCCGTGGGTGCCGTCGCCGTTGTCGTATCCTTTGCCGCGCAGCCGCACCTTCGCGTCGGGCTGCGTGCACGGTTTCACTTTCAGTTTGAGCTTGCCGCTCGGCGTTTGGATGTATATGTCGCCGCCCAAGAGTGCGGTGTAAACGTCGATTTCTACGGAGACGTTCATGTCGCGCGGCTGTGCTTTGCGACTGCCGAAGCCGCCTTTGCCCGTCGAGAAGTGAACGCCGCCCGAGCCCCCCATTCCGAACAGGTCTTTGAAGAACGACGAGAAGTCTCCGCCGCCTGTGAATTGGCTCCAGTCGAAGCCTTCGAAGCCATCGCTGCCGCTCGAGCCGTAAGCGCCAAACGGATTGCCGCCGGCTTTCTCGTAGGCTGCGGCCTGCTCCCAATGTTCGCCGTATTGGTCGTATTTCTTGCGCTTTTCCGGGTCGCTGAGCACGCTATAGGCCTCGTTCAGCGCCTGAAACTTCGCCTTGGCCTTGGGGTCGTCGGGATGTAGGTCGGGGTGAAACTGCTTGGCGCGCTTTTTGAACGCTTTGGCAATGTCGGCCTGCGGGGTCTCCTTCGGAACGCCCAAAATTTTGTAGTAATCGATAAATGCCATTTTTTGTTCCTCCTATTTTTTCTAAAATTTTCCCTGCAAAAATAGTACCAAAGCCGCTTTTCCGACCAAAAATTTTAGGTTGAAAGGCAATTTTGGCGTATTTTTGGCAGACTTTCAAAGGAGGAACCCCATCCTCGAAAGCCAAAAATTCGATTTTCGAAGCAAAAAAATTCAAAAAAAATTTGCCATAATCTATAAAAGCATTACCTTTGCCCCCGCTTTCGGCAGCGAAAGCAAATTTGGCGCGGTAGCTCAGCTGGTTAGAGCGCATGATTCATAATCATGAGGTCGAGGGATCATGCCCCCCCCGCGCTACAAACCCAACCCCAAGCAGCCCTTTCGCTCCGGCGACTAAGTGGCTGCTTATTTTTTTCTTCAGAAATGAAACACGCATTCTCCCCCATCCTCTTCGCCGCCCTCGTTCTCTGCGGCGCTTGCAAGGACGACAAGGCTCCCGCTTCCGCTTCCGACGCGGCGGCCGATACGTTCCTCTCCGAAATATCCACGGCCAAGAAAGCGGCGGCCGATGCCGACGCCAAAGCCACCGAGGGCAAAAAAGACCTGCTCGAAATCCCCGTTTCGGCCACGGGAACGAAGGAACAAATCATCTACCACACCGGCTATACCACCTCCTACAATTCCGAATGGTGCATTCCCAACTGGGTGGCCTACGAACTCACGCGCGACGAGGCCCGCGCCCACCAGACCGAGCGCGAAGGCGAGTTCCAAGCCGACCCGCAGGCAAAAGGGCGCAGCGTCAGTTCGGCCGACTATGCCTCTTCGGGCTACGGACGCGGACACATGGCTCCCGCGGGCGACATGAAGTGGAGCAATAAGGCCATGCGCGAAAGTTTCTATCTCTCAAACGTTTGTCCTCAGAAGAAAGCGCTCAATGCAGGCCTTTGGAACGACCTCGAGCTGGGACTGCGACGCATTGCCAAGCAGAACGGGAACGTTTGGATTGTCTGCGGACCGATTGTGTCGAAGAATCACCGCACCATCGGCCGCAATCGCGTGGCTGTGCCCGACAAGTTTTTCAAAGTCGTTTGTCGAAAAGAAAAAGGCAAGTACATCGCCATCGGCTACGTCTTCCCAAACAGCGACTGCAAGGGCAGCGTGCCCGATTACGCCTGCTCTGTCGATGAGGTGGAGCGCCTGACCGGCATCGACTTCTTCAGTCTGCTCCCCGACAACGTCGAAGACGCCATGGAGCGCACCTACGACGCCTCCGTTTGGCCGTATTAAGCGCTCTCGCACAATAAAGCGAGCATTTTCGCGTTTTATTTTTTGTATGAAGCGCTTAATTCTGCTCCTTTCCCTTTTGCTGCTCGGTCTGCCCACCGACGCTCTCGCCCAATGGCGCACCAAAGTGTTCGGCACCGTGAAAGACGCCGAGGGGTCGCCTGTCGCACTCGCCAATGTGCGCGTGGTCGGACAGGGCGTGCTCACTACTTCCAACCTACACGGCGAATATACGCTCTATTGCACGTCGGCCGACAGTGTGCTCATCACTTATTCGATGATTGGCTACAATTCGCGCCGCCGACTGCTGCGTCATCCGGGCGATTCCATACGCCTCGACGTCACACTGCCGGCTGTCGACAACACGTTCGAGGGAGCCGTCGTCGTGGGACAAGGACGCCAGACCACTACCACACAGCGCATCAACAAGGTGGACCAAAACACCACGCCTTCCACCACCGGAAACGGCATCGAGGAAATCATTTCGATGCAAGCCGGCGTTTCAACCCACAGCGAACTCTCTTCGCAATACAACGTGCGCGGCGGCTCCTTCGACGAGAACGTGGTCTATCTGAACGGCATCGAAGTCTATCGGCCTATGCTCATACGCTCCGGACAGCAGGAGGGACTTTCCGTCATCAACGCCGATATGGTCGACCGCATCAACTTCTCCGCCGGCGGGTTCGAAGCCAAATATGGCGACAAGATGTCGTCGGTGCTAGATATCACCTACAAAAATCCCACCTCCTTCGAAGGGCGTGCCTATGCCGGACTTTTGGGCGGAGGGCTCTACATCGGAACCGGCAGCCGGAAGTTCAGTTTTATGTCGTCGGTGCGGTATAAAACCACGCGCTACCTGCTCGGCACGCTCGACACCGACGCCGAATACAAGCCCAACTTCCTCGACTACCAAGCCTACCTTTCTTGGCGACCCTCCAAGCGATGGAGCGTCGAGGCCATCGGAAACATCTCCGACAATCGCTATACCTTCGTGCCACACAACCGCGAAACGTCCTTCGGCACGCTCGACGACCCCAAAACTTTCACCGTCTATTTCGACGGACAAGAAAAAGACCGCTTCTGCACCTATTTCGGCGCCGCTACCATCACCCATCATTTCAATCCCGAGACTTTCCTCGCTGCCCAGTTCTCCACGTTCTCCACGCAGGAGCGCGAAACTTACGACATCCAAGGCGAATACTGGCTGCAGGAGGCCACGTCGCAAGAGGAGATGGGCGTCGGAACTTATATGGAGCATGCCCGCAACCGCCTGCACGCCAACGTCTACAATGCCGGCCTGCGATTCCGCACGCGACTGCCTCGCAACGCCGTTGAGAACAGCCACACCATTCAAGCCGGCTTCAATTTTATGAAGGAGAAGATTACGGAGCACGCTGTCGAATGGGAAATGCGCGATTCTATGGGACATTCCCTCCCCTACGACATCGACGCCCTGCGACTCATCTATTCCCTGCGCTCCGAGAACGAGCTCGAAATGAATCGCATCGAAGCCTATCTGCAAGACGCTTGGCGCATTCGCACCCGACTCGGACTTTTCAACATCACGGCAGGCGTGCGACTCTCCCACCTCGATTTCAACAGCGAAACGCTCTTCTCGCCCCGACTTTCCATCGGACTTCTGCCCGAAAAGAACGACCACTGGACCCTCCGCTTCGCCACCGGACTCTACTACCAAGCACCTTTCTACAAAGAATTGCGCGACACCACGCTCGTCAACGGCATAGCCACCGTTTCGCTCAACAGGGACATCCGTTCGCAACGCTCCATCCACTTCGTGCTCGGCGCCGACTACACCTTCCGAATGATGGACCGACCGTTCAAATTCACCACCGAAATCTACTACAAGGCACTTTCGAACCTTAACCCTTACAGCGTGGACAACGTGCGCGTGGTCTATTACGGACGCAACATCGCCGACGGCTACGCAGCCGGCATCGACTTCAAACTCTACGGCGAATTCGTGCCCGGCACCGACTCGTGGCTCACCTTCTCGCTCATGAAGACCGAAGAAACCATCAACGGCGTCTCGCTCCCCCGCCCCACCGACCAGCGTTTCAACCTCTCGCTCTACTTCACCGACTACTTCCCCGGCTCCACACGCTGGCGTGCCTCCCTCAAGTTGGCCTTTGCCGGCGGACTGCCCTTCGGACCGCCCCACACCGACCGCTCGATGCAAGTGTTCCGCGCGCCCGCCTACAAACGCGTCGACCTCGGCATCTCCTACCGACTGCTCAAGGCCGAAGACAATCCGCACCGCTTCTTCAAGAACGCATGGATTGGCCTCGACGCCTTCAACCTGCTCGGCATCTCCAACGTGAACTCCTATTACTGGGTCACCGACATCACAAACACGCAATACGCCGTGCCCAACTACCTCACGGGCCGACAAATCAACCTGCGCTTCTCGCTCGACTTCTAAAATTCGCCGGGAAGGCTCGCGAAAGCCGAATGAAAGCAGGGGAAAATAAATTTGTGACTATAATTTAAAAATTATAGCCTGTAATTTTAAAATTATAGGCACAAATTTTTAAATTATAGTCACAAATTTGTTTTTTGCTCCGCTCGTTCCGAAAATGCCGAAGCAGGGGGCTGTTTTGGGGAGCGCGGAACTAAGAAATTTCAGAGTAGTTTTGTTTCTGACGGCGCAGACTTTGCAGCCGCGACCAGAGGATGGCGTTCTGCGGAAGGGTCTCGGTGGGGTCGGCTTCGAGCACGTGTTCGGCCACGCTGCGGGCGTGCGCCAGCAATGCATTGTCCCTCAAGATGTTGGCCACTTTCAAATCGAAAGGCATGCCGCTTTGCTGCGTTCCTTCGAGGTCGCCCGGGCCGCGAAGCCGCATGTCTTCCTCGGCAATCTGGAACCCGTCGTTGGTCTCGGTCATGATGCGAATTTTCTTGCGGGCATCTTCCGACAGTGCGCGCTTCGTGAGCAGTACGCAGTAGGACTGGTCGGCACCGCGCCCCACGCGGCCGCGAAGTTGGTGGAGTTGGGCGAGTCCGAAGCGTTCGGCGTTCCAAATCACCATTACGCTGGCGTTGGGAACGTTCACGCCGACCTCAATCACGGTGGTGCTCACGAGGATGTGGGCTTCGCCGCGCACGAACCGCTGCATTTCGGCCTCTTTGTCGGAGGGCGCCATTTGTCCGTGCACCATGGTCACGACGTGAGCGGGGAAGGCGGCGGAAATATCCTTGAAGCCTTGTTCTACGAACTGAACATCAAGCGCTTCGGACTCCTTGATGAGTGGAAAGACGAAATAGATTTGGCGTCCGAGGGCGAGCTGCTGCGCTACGCCGGCGAAGAGTTTTGCGCGCTGGTCGTCGTAGTAGTGAACGGTCCGGATGGGTTTGCGTCCGGGCGGCAGTTCGTCGATTACGGAGACGTCCAAGTCGCCATAGACCGTCATGGCGAGCGTGCGCGGAATGGGCGTGGCGGTCATTACGAGGACGTGGGGCGGCGTCGTGTTCTTTTGCCAGAGCATAGCGCGCTGTTTGACGCCGAAGCGGTGCTGCTCGTCGATGATGGCGAGGCCCAGATTGCGAAAGCGTACGGTGGGTTCGATGAGTGCGTGCGTTCCGACGAGAAGAGCGACGTTGCCGCTTTCGATGCCGGCCAACACTTCGCGGCGTCGCTTGCCTTTCACGATGCCCGTGAGCAGTTCGACGCGCAAGGGCATGTCGGCCAAAAGCGCTGAGAGCGAGGCGTAATGCTGTTCGGCGAGGATTTCGGTGGGAGCCATTATGCAGGCTTGAAATCCGTTGTCGATGGCGAGGAGGCTGCAGAGGAGGGCCACCATGGTCTTGCCGCTGCCCACGTCGCCCTGCAGGAGGCGATTCATTTGGCGGCCGCTGCGTGTGTCGTTGCGGATTTCGCGCACCACGCGCTTCTGAGCGCCGGTGAGTTCAAAGGGAAGATGTTGGTGGAAGAAAGTGAGAAAATGCTCCCCCACCCGTTCGAATCGGAAGCCGCCAAAGGAGCGTTTGCGGCGGTTGGCATAGCGCAAGATTTCGAGCTGGAGGTAGAACAATTCTTCGAACTTGAGGCGATGGAGGGCGGCGGGAAGAACGTCGGCCGACTTCGGGAAATGCGCCGTGCGGAGTGCTTCGACGAGTGGCATAAGGCCTTCGTCTTGAATGAGATAAGGCGGGAGCGTTTCGTCGAACGTTGGAACAAGGGCGAAGGCGGAGCGCACAAGTTCGGCGATGGCGCGCGACGTGAGGCCGATGCGTTTCATCTTTTCCGACGTGCGATAGAGCGGCTGGAGCGTGGCAGCGCGTCGCGAGAGGTTTTGTTCGTCGCCGTTCTCGAGTTCGGGGTGCGAGAACGAGAAGTGTCCGTTGAAGATGGAGGGCTTGCCAAAAAGTAGGTAGGGACGGTTTACTTTGTAGGTATTCTCCACATATCGCAAGCCGGCGAACCACACGATTTCCACCACGCCGGTGCCGTCGGTGAAAGTGGCGCGAATGCGTTTCTTGCGGCCTGCGCCCTCGCTGAAGAAGTCGAGTATTTGGCCGCGGAGTTGAACGTAGGGCATGTCCTCCTGCAAGTCGCAAATGCGGTGGACAACGGTGCGGTCGATGTACTTATAGGGGAAATAGTATAAAAGGTCTTGGAGCGATTGGATTTCGGCATCCTCGCCCAAGACCTTAGCGCGTTGAGGCCCAACGCCTTTGAGGTATTTGATATTCTGCTGAAGGAGCGAATTCAATTTTTACCAGTTTACCTGCATGCCTGCCTTCAATTGTTCGACTTGCTCTTTGCCGACGAAGCGTTCGGCGATGGCGAAGCCGAAGGTGAGTGCGGCGGCGGGGCCACAGCCGGTGATGATGTTGCCGTCGGATTCTACGAAGGCGGCGGTGTAGGTGGCGCCATCGAGGCGGTCTTCGAAGCCGGGATAACACGTCGCCTTGCGGCCGCGCAGGATGCCGTGAGCGCCGAGTACCATGGGGGCTGCGCAGATGGCTGCGATGAGGGCGCCGCGTTCGTTTTGGCGAAGGAGGGCGTCGCGTAGGCCGCTGTGGACGAGGAGGTTTGTGGCGCCGGGCATACCACCCGGGAGGATGAGGGCTTCGCTGTCGGCCAAGTTGGCGTCGGCGAAGAGACAATCGCAAACAATCCGAACGCCGTGAGCGCCGGACACGGTGAGGGAGTCGATGGTGCTGACGAGGCGGACGTCTTTGCCAAGGCGAATGAGGACGTCGAGCGGACTGAGGGCTTCGATTTCTTCGAAACCGGGGGCGAGGAAAATGTGAATCATTTTTTTTAATTCGGTTTTGAATCTTGAAGAGTCTTCGGTTTATTTAGGTCACAGGTCATAGGTCACAGGTCACAATTAAGCATTCGCTTGCCGCGGCTGGCGCCAGCCTTGTGACCTGTGACCTATGACCTGTGACCTATTTTAAACAGTCGAGGTAGCGGCGGATGGTCTCTTTCCAGCCCAAATAGAGGGCGTCGCATACGAGGGCGTGGCCGATGGAGACTTCGTCGAGGAAGGGGATGCGTTCGTGGAAGAAGGCCAAGTTTTCGAGCGAGAGGTCGTGGCCGGCGTTGAGGCCCAGTCCGAGCGAGCGGGCGTGGTTGGCGGCTTCCACGTAGGGGGCGATGGCGGCTTCGCGGTCGGCAGCGTATTGGGCGGCGTAGGGCTCGGTGTAGAGCTCCACGCGGTCGGCGCCCAGCGCGGCTGCTCCCTCCACCACGTCGTTGCGGGCGTCGACAAAGAGGCTGACGCGGATGCCGCGGCTTTGGAACAGGCGGATGGGGTCGCTGAGGAAGTCGTGGTGGCGAAGCGTGTCGAAGCCGTGGTTCGACGTGAGCTGCTGCGGACCGTCGGGAACGAGCGTGACTTGTGCGGGACGGGCTTCGCATACGAGGTCGCAAAATTCTTTCGACGGGAACCCCTCGATGTTGAATTCCACGTTGAGAATGCCGGCCAAGGTGCGTACGTCGTCGGGGCGAATGTGGCGTTGGTCGGGACGCGGATGAACGGTGATGCCTTGCGCGCCAAAACGCTCCAAATCGCGTGCGGTTTGGGCCACATCGGGGTTGTTTCCGCCGCGCGCGTTGCGCAAAGTGGCCACTTTATTGATGTTTACGCTGAGTTTTGTCATTTTTTTCGTATATTTGCCCGCAAAATTAAGAAAACTTTTCCCAATTCTGCAAAAAAAATATGAGAATAGTTGTTTTTGGCGGCTCGGGCGAGAAAGAAGCGAGCATTGCGTGCGCCCAACGCGTGGCCGACCTGCTTCGGCGGAACGGCGTCGAGGTGAACATGGCGGCCGATTTCGCTCCTGCCGACGCTCGCGGGGCCGACTTGGCCATCTCGGTGGGCGGCGACGGAACGTTCCTGAAGACGGCGGCGGCCGTGCGCGACGGCGGTGTGCCCATCTGGGGAATAAATACGGGGCGTCTCGGCTTCCTTGCCGACACCGCCCCCTCCCAAGCCGAGGAGGCCGTTGAGCGGCTCTTGCGCGGCGACTACGGCGTGGAGGAACGAAGCCTCTTGAGCGTGCGGGCCGAGGGCGCCGAACTGGCCACCTACCCCTTCGCCTTGAACGAGGTGGCCGTCTTGAAATACGACAATTCTTCGCTGATAAACATTTCCACCCATATCGACGGCGAACTGCTGGCGAACTACGTGGCCGACGGCCTAATCGTTTGTACGCCAACGGGTTCCACGGGCTATTCGCTGAGCGTGAACGGCCCGATTGTGTCGCCCAACTCGCCCTCGCTCTGCATCTCGGCCGTGGCGCCCCACAGCCTGAACGTGCGCCCCGTGGTCGTGAGCGACAGCGTCGAAATAGCCCTTACGCCCACGAGTCGGACGGGGAAGTTCCTGCTCGCCATCGACGGGCGAAGCCAAACGCTCGAAGCCGGAACGCGTCTCCTGCTGCGGCGTGCGCCCTACACCTGCCGCGTGGTGAAGGTAATCCACCCAAGCTTCTTCGACACCCTGCGCGACAAAATGATGTGGGGGGCCGACCAACGATTTAACTAATGTACGTAATCCAACATTCTACGGCCTATTTAGGTGATAGGTTATAGGTGATAGGTGACAAGAAAAGCTGGCGCCTGCCGCGGACGATTTCTAACTTTAGGGAACTTCTCCGCTTGGGCTCCGAAACCCTAAAGACGAAATCGTCGAAATATGTACGTAATCCAACATTCTACGGCTAATTTAGGTGATAGGTGAAAGGTGATAGGTGACAAGAAAGCATTCGCCTGCCGCGGTGCGCTTGGGCCCGAGTGCTTGACGCTTGAAGCTGCACTCTTGTCCCAATCGCACAGAAAATATCAGCCAAAACTATCAGCGGAATTTTAATATCAGATAGGAACTATCAGCGGAATTTTAATATCAGAAGAAATACTTGTCACCTGTCACCTGTCACCTGTGACCTAAATAAACCGAAGAATCTTCGGGATTCAAAACCGGAAAAAAAATGTCTCTCCTCTCTCGCATACGAAACAGCATACAGCAACGGCGGCGTGAAGCGGCGCCCGAAGCTCAACTCGTGCCATTCCGAACGCTCTGCGTCTGGCTGTGGCATACGTGGCGCGGATTCCGACTGCAGGCCGCGCTCAACACACTCATCGGGCTCCTGCTCGTTCTGACCGACTTGGCGTTCGTCTGGGCCACCAAACACGCCGTCGATATTGCCACGGGAGCCTGCCCGGGAGCGTCGCTCAAGTGGGCACTCGTGCTCATTGCCGCCATCATTCTCGTGCAAGTGGCGCTCGGACTGGCCAACCGCTGGATACGTGCCACGCTCGGCGTGAAAGCGCGGTGCGTAATGCAGAAAAGGCTGTTTTCCAGACTCTTAGACAGCCAATGGATGGATTTAAAAAAGTTCCATTCGGGCGATATTCTCAATCGAATAGGCGGCGATATGGCTGAAGTAATCGGCTTTCTGACCGAGAGTATTCCGGCCATGTTCAACACGGTCGTTCAATTCGTGGGAGCGTTCGTTTTCTTGCTTCTGATGAATCGCCAACTGGCACTTATAATCATTATAGTAGTGCCGCTTTTCATCGTCTTCAGTCGTCTGTTTGTCAAGAAGTTGCGTCAACTCTCCCACCACATCCGCTCTATCGAAAGCACGCTGCAAGCCATCATTCAGGAGAGCCTGCAGCACACGCTCGTGATTAAGACGCTCGAACACACGCCCCACACGATTGGCCACCTCGACCGAACGCAGAAGCAAATGCGCGCCAAGGTGGTCGAAAAGACGGTCTACACGTCGATTTCGGCGGGACTGATGAACGTGGGCTTCGGCGTGGGCTACCTCGTGGCCTTTGGCTGGGGCGTATGGAATCTGCAGCAGGGCATCATCACCTACGGCGCGCTGATTGCGTTCGTTCAGCTCGTCTCGCAAATCCAGCGGCCGGTGCGTCAGATTGCGGGCTTCGTGCCTGTGTTCATCGGCGCTTTCACGGCTTCCGAACGTCTCATCCAACTCGAGCAAATTCCGCTCGAAGAGAAACTGCCCGACCAGCGGCTCGAGGGCTCGGCTTCCATCGAAATCAAAGGGCTGACGTATGCTTATACGCCCACGTCGCGCAAGATTTTCGCCCATGCCGACTACGCCTTTCCGGCAGGCAGCATCACGGCCATCTTGGGCAATACGGGTTCGGGAAAAACGACGCTCATACGCCTGCTGCTGGCGCTCATTTCGCCCAATGAGGGGTCGATTACGTTGCGCGACAGCCACGGCCACGCCTACCCTGCCTCGTCGGCCACGCGCTGCAACTTCGCCTACGTGCCGCAGGGCAATACGCTCATCTCGGGCACCATTCGTTCGAACCTGCTCATGGCGCGTCCCGATGCCACCGATGCCGAAATGCTCGAAGCGCTCCACCTGGCCGCCGCCGATTTCGTCGACCGATTGCCACAAGGGCTCGACTCCCCCTGCCAAGAGATGGGCGGCGGGCTCTCCGAGGGCCAAGCGCAGCGCATCGCCATTGCCCGCGCCATGCTCAAGCCCGCACCGTTCCTCCTGCTCGACGAAGCCACCTCCGCTCTCGACGCCGACACCGAACGCCGTGTGATTCAGAACATTATCCAAAAATACCAAGGCCGCACCATCGTCGTCGTCACCCACCGACCCGAAGTGCTCAAATACTGCTCGCAAACGTTCACGATTGAAAAGTTGTCTTGACAACTTTTCAGGTCATAGGTCATAGGTCACAGGTCACAATTATCAGGTGAAAGGTGGATTCAGGTGAAAAGTGAAAGGTCACAGGTCATAGGTCACAATTTGGCTGCGTAGAACGCGGCTGGCGCCAGCTTTGTGACCTGTGACCTGTGACCTGTGACCTAAATAAACCGAAGAATATTCCAGAAAACCGAAAATGAAAAAGATTCCCAGTTTTCAAGTCGACCACACGCGGCTGCTGCGGGGCGTCTATCGCTCGCGGCTCGACCGCATAGGGTCCGAAGCCTGCACCACGTTCGACGTGCGGCTCAAACTGCCCAATCGCGAAGCGCCGCTCTCGGGGGCCGCGGCTCACACGCTCGAACACCTCGCCGCCACCTTCTTGCGCAACGACGCCGAATGGAGCGAACGCATCATCTATTGGGGGCCCATGGGCTGCCTCACAGGCTTCTACTTCATCGCAGCGGGCGAACTCCAGCCGCGCGACGTGCTTCCCCTGCTCACCCGCACCTTCCAATTCTGCGCCAACTTCCACGGCGACATCCCGGGTGCCACGCCCCACGACTGCGGCAACTACGCCTTCCAAGACCTCGACGCCGCCCGACTTGAGGCAAAAAAGTTCTTAGACGAAACCTTGCTCGTTGCCACGGAGATAAACTTCGTTTATCCCAATTGATAATTGATAATTGATAATTAATCTTTCTTCGAAAGCTTTTGGTTTGGCGGCGGCTCGGGAATTTTCGAATAAATTCGAATTCCGCTCGCCTTGCACAAACCTTCATCG
>Ga0181612_137649_pt1 | contig 15378 bp, 16 predicted proteins | sample HoacroProtozoa21_FD_119630 | JGI IMG/M metagenome (GOLD analysis project Ga0181612, IMG submission 119630) | Hoatzin crop microbial communities from Cojedes, Venezuel. Combined Assembly of Gp0051906, Gp0051904, Gp0051908 | reverse complement strand
GGCCAAGGTCTGCCCCGTGGCTGGAGGCGCGCAGCCAACAGGCATGGGCTCTGGTGCTGTCACCCACCAGTGCCGAGAGCTGGCGGGGAAGCCTTGCTGTGGTGCTGATGCCTCTGCCTGCCCGGGGCTGGGGATACAGCACCGACAGCCTCAGCCTGCCGGTTTGTCACAGCCTGGTTCTCCCTGATGTCTAGGGAGGAAGAGCTTCCATGTTCTGGGTGTTGCTTTGTCCCAGGGGCGATGCTGCTCTTCTAAGGGTTCCCTTTCTTGTCGGCCAAACATGCCAAAGCTTTGCAATATCTGGATACATTCTCACTTTTATTTATTTACACACACGTATGAGACATTATTTACTTCATAACTTCATTCACCAACATTTTTGCAAGCTGCAAGGAAGCTGTTTCCCCACACATTTTCCCTTTGGAAGTCGTGAAGTGGTGACAGTGACAGTGTTGTAGCCGTGTGCAGTTTGTGCTTGTTGCAGTATTTGCATGAGTGCTGATGCTCGCAGCAGATACTGCGATGTCCTGCATGTGCCTTTTGGTTGGGGGGGTGGGGCTGTAAAAAGAAAAGCAATGCTCTGGCTTTTTACAGATGGGACATGGTGATGGGAGTGCTTGTAGTACGAAAGACAGGTTATCATTAAGAGCAATGTATGAAACGTTGGAAAAGTACAGTGAAGTAAAACTATTTGAGGGAGTAAATGGCATGTGAAATGCTGCAGTGATGCTATCTCTACTTGGTAGTGTTGGTTTGAACCGGCCAGGCTCCGTGGTTGGATCTGCAATGAACAAGTGATTCAGCTGATGGGAGTAGAAAGCGTAACGACCGACAGCCACTTTGTTAACGGAGGAGCAGGTGGAATTGCACTGCTGGGGGGATCCCCTGCTGCTGAGGGGTTCCCCTGCTGCAGCCCCTGTGCCCTGGTTGCTCCTGGCTGGCAGGAGCTGCTGAGGGCGAGCGTTGCATGGAGGAGGCAGTCTGTGTGTCAGCGGCAGCTTTGCATCGTGTCCTGCGCCAGGGGCTGTGGGGGCACGCGTGGCCTTGGTGGGGTCCCTGAACTCCTGGGTGGGTGTCCCAAGGCGGGGGGAGCGGGCGGTGCGCTGCGGGTGTGTAACTCCTGCTGCCTTGGTCCATGGAGTTGTGCTGCCTCGGCCTCGCTACCCATGCCCGGACAGTTCCCCAGCGTGGTTTTGTGGGTGTGGAATAAATTAGCCTTGATGGCGCCTGCATTAATTTAGTGTGGGAGAATCCCCAGAGATTCCAGGGCAATTACAGGGAGAGCAGCCTTGCCCAGCGCGGCGTCCTCCCCGTCCAGCTGCTGCTCCCCGCGGAGCCAAGGAAATGGGAGGACCTGGCGAAGCAGCGCCGGCACTCCGGCCCGCCTGCAGCATCCCTCGCGGCAGAGGCCGGAGCAGGGTGGTCCGTGGCCCATGGCCCTGCGAGCAGCCGTGCTCCACGGCTGGCCCAGGGCGATGGCACTGCGGGCCGGGCGGTAGCTGAGCTCGCTGCGCTGACCCATGTCTTGCAGAAAGGTTGTAAAACAAGCCCAAGGCAAGCAAGCCGTCTTCATTTCATACGTGTCCTATGAGTATTGGTTGTCTGGAGTAATTGAAGCCTGTTCCATTTGTGGCTTTTTTCTTACTTAAAAATTCAGCTCATATTTTGGCAGGGGTTTGTCTGAGCGCGCAGCGGATACATTCAATGACAAGCGCTATAGCATTCAATTTGTTGGATGCCACAATTAAACCTCAGCTTTTTCACCCAGCCATCTGAAAGCCAATTGCGAGTTGTCACTCAAGCAAGAATACATACAAACAAGGGCGGTACATAGCCCCAGATCCTAACAATGTGATTTTCATCGCCTTACCAGTCTTTGGGGAGTCTTCAGCTTCCATCTGGAAGTACCTTCAACCCTTTCCAGCTACGGATCTTCAAATAGCTAGAACAGAGAGAAAACCAAAATTACATGGAGTTTATTGCCATTTCAGAAGGAAAAAAGTGTTTGAAAAAGTTTATTCAGGAAGCCAGGGGAAGTTAAGTGGGAGACATTTGCCATTTCATCAGTCTGCTGGTGATAGCCATTCATGTCATAAATGGCTTGTGTCATTTGATGCCAAAAATAACACAATTTTCCTCCCCAAAGGCCTATAGGGTTTTTTTGCAATAAATGTTTATTTGTTAATAATATACTTTAAACAGCCCAGTCTTGACCTCAAGTCTCCAAAAGAATCCATCTTCTCTCTGAAAAATCCTACCAAGTTTGTGTAATTTTTTCTAGGAAGGTGTAATTGATGGCGCAGTGAAGGGTAGTGTGTTTGCTTTAACTACTGCAGCTGCGTGGATTAACTGTTTATAAGGGCCTACTGTGCTTTGAATGGCTACTTTCTTAGATTTCAGGCTTTAGTTGACAGCACTTCCTAATGGTTCCTTGGATTTGCTGAAGTTCGATCAGTGAAAATAAATTTCTGCGCTGAGCTCACCCATTGTTCTTTCCTCGTTGCTGCTTTGAAAGCTGTGAAACCTTCACTTGTAGGAGGTCGGTTTCACTGGTTGCCCTGCACCCTGCGCCGTTTTGAACGGGGTGACCAGGACAGCGACCTGACCGGGCTGAGCGGGCGCTGGTCTTCTGCCACCTCTCGTGTTGATGCCAGAAAAAATGTAAGAGAGATTTGGGTGCACAGCAAATAACTGTATGCAAATATTTTTGACAGGCTTTCTCAGTGTAGTAATTGGAGTCTCTAGAGTCTGACACAGACCTGGCAGGTATGAAATATGAGTGATTAAATATTTGAAAATGCAATAAAGGATTTTGTAAATATGCATAATATAGGAACTGTTGTTTTGAGAGAAAATAGTAAGTCAGGTAATTAATTTATAATATGTTGCACTGTTTTGAAACTGCCTTCCCAAAAGCTGGAGTTAGATTTCCAGGGGCAGAGCGTTTGTGGAATGCCAGTGACATGTGATCAGCAGCCCAGTAGTGTAACAATTGTCTTTTCACTAAAATCACCAACCACTACTGATTTAACCGGTGTTAAATCACATTTTTCAGCTGCTGCTGTTCTGCCGTTAACCACTCTGATCCTTCTCTCTTATGATTTTTCATGCATACTTTTGCTAAAAAAACCAAAGTCTTAAGACTTTTGTTAGAATTTTTTTGCTAGTCCTTAGATGAAAACATGATTTTCTTGAATAATTCTACAGGACTTGTTTACTTTGAGATCTGCTGAGTTATGGGAGAGAATTACACATTTAATTTCTCAAAGCATTTCAGCTTAAAGTGCTAGTTTGTTCTCAGTCGGACTGGCACTTGGATAAAATAAGGAACAGTATGTGTAAAATGAATGGAATTCATTTTTTCTTTAAACATTTCACATTTGTGGAGCTAAATTATTTGGATAATATGCACATTCAGGTGCTTTGTGTAAAACTTATTTTAGTGGGACTCCATGGTATTAAATAGCACTAGTCATTTACTGAGAATATGTTTGTAGTTTATTAATGGTGATGATTATACGATGTTTTAAAAATACATATTTTGAGAAGCGTAGCTTCTAGCTTGGGCTGTGGTCCTGCACTAGTAAGGTGGCTAATTGTACTCAGTCTCTTCAGTAGCTGTTTACAAGGTAGAGTTACATGCACGACTAGTTGAAGAACTGGGGGCCTTAGGGTGACTAAACTGCGTGGCCAGTGCTCGTTTACTTCCCAGAGGCATTTTCTGGGGCAGTCTGGGCTACAGTAACCAGAGCAACTCTGCTGTACCGGTAAAGGCTCGGCTGATCTTTGCGTCTGTTTTGATTTTTGCTGGCAGACTTCTTGACCTTCAGTTGTTGGATCAGTCCTGTTAAAGCAAGATCACATCCAAGCTCTCTTTCCCGTACTGAAAATATTTGGAAAATATCTTTAAACCTTTGCATGGCTTCCTGCTATCCTGCTCCTTCTGGCACCGCTGGGGAGTTTGAGCCAGACCCAGCAGTCCTGCTGCTCCTCGGCAGCGGCTGATCGCCCCGTGCCCCGGCTGCGGGCAGAGCGAGCGGCTGCCCAGCGGCGACCGCAGCCAGGGCAGCTCGTCCTCGCCTGCCTGGCCTCGGCGCTGCCGAGCGCCGGACTGCCGCCGTGCACACAGAGCCGCGCGGTGCGCACACGCCAGGCAGCGCGCGCGCCGTGCGGTGAACACGTGTAACGCGCAAGTGGGCGGCACCAGGCCTGCCGCGGCTCAGAGCGGTGGCTGGGGTGTCCTGGGAGGGTTGGGGGACCATGGGTGAGGACGTGGGCCCTGTGGTTGCCCAGGGGCTGTGCTCGGTGTGGCGGGGCAGGGGCACGCGCGTGGGCAGCTCCTGCCGCAGCCGCGCGGCCACGCGGGCATCCCGGGACAGCGGCGTCGGAGCCACCTGCGCTGCGCCAGGATGCGGGGCTGCGATCGGGCAGAGTGCCCTGTCCTTCCCCTCTGTCCCCAGGAGACAGTACTGGGCAGACCGCGCGTGTGCCCGCCCAAGCCTTCTTCTCGGGCACGGGAGAGCTTCTGCGCTGCCCGGGCTCCTCCGGTCACCCTGCCGTTGTGGCACGGGCTGGATCCTGGCCCGCTCCCAGCCGAGCCCTCGGCGTAGCGTGGCAGTCCCGGGCGCGCAGCGGGCATGCGGGGGATGCAGACACGGACGCTCCCCGACTCACCCCTCAGGGCTGCGGTGAAGCTTCTCCTGATTCATTCCCGGCGGTGTGCGGTGATTCGTGCTGTCAGCATCAGCTGCCTGTTTGTGAAACCGAAAAGAAACAACCTGAAACGGGCTGGAAGTGAAACAGTCATGTTACTGAGGCTAATATGGATTTGCTCCTGTAAAAGGATATTAAAAGTCTGCCTTTGTTGCACAGAGACTGAGCTTTACCGTTTTTTAGTCTTTTTCCAGCTTACTTTGGTATTAAAGCAACTGACATAACATTTAGCTTTATCCGTGTGCGTGAGCACTCCTGCTAACTAATTCGGTAACTCTTTTGACCTTCTGTTCAAAAGATCACAACCGGTGCTGTTTCTGCATGGACACTGCCGCCCTTCAGGAGCCTGAGCTGTTCATTTCTTATGAGCACGGCTGTAGCGCGGATGGCTCGCATCTTTGTGCTGTTATATTCGTGTAATAGCTAACATTAACAGAGTTAAATGGACAAATGAACAAGAGAAAGAGAAGAAAAGCAAAGGAGCAATTAAATGTAACTTTTCATCATGAAAAGGATTTCACTGGTTTATCTTCTAATGAGATTATGTCACTGACACAAGTACCTAGGAGCCCGTGATTGACAGCCTCCTGTACTTTTATCAGGCAGTGTGACACTAAACCTCGGGGCCTTTTGTCCGATAGAGTGAGCTCACGGAAACTTGCCATCCTAATCCCCTTATTCATGTCAAGCACAGAAAAGAAGTCCTGATCAGATGGCACCTTACAACAGTGTCACCTCCACCCCCTCGTCGCTGGATGGACGTGGGACATCTCCCGCTTTGTTCGCTGCTGCCTGCTGCGTGGCACAGCTCCCGGCTGCTGGGAGCTGCGGCTGCCGCCTGGGTTTCGCCCATCCCCTCCCGCACTGCCTGTCACGACGAGCGCTTGCTGCCCGCTGCCGTCCCGGGAAGCGGTGTATCTGGTGCAGCAGAACCCCAGGGAGGTGGCAGGAGCATTCAGAGGCTAACTTTTTGTGTTTGGATTTTCTCTCATAAGAAAAGTAAGGTCTTTAAAGGCAACATTTCCCTTTGCATCGTGTGTGCAAGGCCGTGTAGCAAAATGTGTCACTCAGCTTCTTCAAGTCTTCTGTCCAGAAAAAGGAGTGAGTGGAACTAAAAAACCCTGTCTTTTCAGAAGCACAGGATCGATGTGAAGCGTAAAATATTGTTGTTGCTCGGTGGTAGTTGTTACCGGGTGTAATACTTCACAAAGCTCAAAACAGGGTTTCATGTCCTCCTCAAAGCATGGGTACCTATAGAATCTGCTCCGCGGTGTTGTAGAAGTCAGCAATTCATCCCAGTTGCTGGTATTATAAGTTTCATAGCTCCGGCCCTTTCTTAGTTGTAGGAATTCCTTTGTGCGTATCCCTGCGGTAACCTATTTCAACTAGCGGTTCCCTGTGGTGCTTTATTTACTTGTCCAACTGTTTGGAAGTCTGTTAGTCTAAAGATCAGATGCTCTGAAACAAATCTTATTACTTTAACCAGCTCTGCAAATTCTTCTTTCTCCATTTTTATTGACTTCTCTTCAGCTAGAACTAATACACATGCAGCAGGTGGGCAAGTATGTCTCTCAAAGTTTAGCCTCTCAGATTTAACATGAGAAACTATAAATCTTTTTGTTTTCCTTGGAAAATGTGGGAAACCACAGGTATTTGAAGAGTTGCCTCCTCGGTGGGTTTGTGAAGTTTATGCTGGTTGCTGTAATTTTTGAAATAGAAGTCTGGGAAATTTTAAAAGAATGCTGCATTCTGGGGGATAGACTAATTATTTTTTTTCTTGTGTTAACTATTTTTTCAAGCTGTAATCAAAAGCAAGGGAATGGGAAAGCTTTAAGATTTTTTTCCTTTCATCCAGCCTGGCACTGCTGGTAGAGACACTGCGTAAAACTTCCGTCAACTGGTCTGCTGCAAGCTGGTTCAGTCGGCACTACTCACCAGTCCTAGTTTTAGAAGGTGTGTCCAGCTCTTCTGTATTTTTCATCTCTATGCACATTTTAAAAGTAATTTTAGATGTTAAAAGTCAGTGCTAATTAAATGTTTTAAGAAATTATCTTTCAGGAATTCCCCGTTCTCCTCCCCGTCCCCCCCGCCCAGTCTCCTTGCGACCTCGGGCTCCCCAGTTTGAGCACACGTCTCATCTGCGGGAGATGTTTGCATCTCTCGTGGCACTTTCCTCCAGCAGATATCAAAGTCCTGTGCAAAGCGACCTGCCCAGGGTTCCTGCGGGCTGGGGCCTGTCCCGGGCACGCTCATCCCTGGGACACACTGTTTCTTCCCATGTGTTCTGAGGACCGGGCTGCACCAGGCGTCGGGATAGGAAAGTTCTCACGTCTGGGGAGCGTGGAGCAGTTTGCTGCTGCGTCACCTGGGTTGGTTTGCTCCTCCTTAAGCACCAGCGACTGCGGTCATACAGTGCAAGCAAGGGAACATACACACTGCTTTATTTACAAAAAAGCAAGCAAAGGAATTTACAAGGTAGCCGCTTCCCTTTAGCAGAGCAGGTTTGCTTTAAACACAGAGCTCAGCTCGGATCGCAGAGTCGGTTACTGGGCGTCAGTTTGGCAGCAATCTCTGCAGCAAGCACAGGGCTGGAGGTGGTGAGCTGAAAGCAGTGTTAAACAGCCAGCTAATCGGTGAGGCTGGTGAAAGAGTCTATAAAACGTCTGTAAACTTTTAAGGCCAGTTAACTAATAGGTGAATTGCGGCAGACAGAGTGATGTCAGGTTGTGCTTGGTGACGAGGTTCAGTAAAACTGTGATCGGCCGTCAAAACATCAGACTTCTCAAAGAAAGCCTCACTGAAATGCAAGAAATGTTAAATGCAAACAAAAGTGATGCGGAATGAGGCTGTGTGTGTTTCAGAAAAGGTGACTTCAGAAAGCAGTCTGGGATCCCATTAATCTCACATGTTCAGACTTAGGGGGTCTCCACTGCGGCGGTTGGCACACACGAGGCCATCGCTCCGTTAGTGTCGGTGCTGGCGTAGGTCTCCTCAGGAACGACGAGCAGGTCTGGTTCAGAAAGACACAGGCAACGCAGTACATTCTGCATCTTCAGAGGGAACCGAACCCTGTCCTCGCAGTGTGCCCTGAAGCTTCACGCAGCAGCCCCTCACCTCCTCCTGACATGTCCTGCCCTCCTCTGAGCGAGAGGGTCCGTGAGCGGGGGAAACAACCACCCACCCGCGGCGAGTCCGGGGTGCTGTTTCTGTGTGAGCAGCGCTTAGTGCTAAGGCATTCTCACGGAAAGAAAAATAACTTGTGTTTGGACCGGAAAAAAAAACCAAAAACCTTTTGGGGATTGAATTTCAGAGCCTCCCTGCCTTCCTCTCAGCCCCCTCCGAGGGCTGAAATGATTTGTGTGCGAGGGCCTGTGACCCAGGGAGGCATCGAACAGCAGAGAAGGGAAACATTTGGAGTTCAGAGGGACAGTGGGTCTGGGTGACCAGCGTAAGACAATGCAGATGTTTCAGATCATGAGGTCTGGGATGATGATGAGAAAATGCCCCCAACAGCCTACGGGCAGGGTTCTCCTCTACAGCCCTTTTTTCTTTTCCTTGGTGTAGTGATGCCGCATCTCACAGGATCAAGTTTATAGGATGTGTCATGGAAGAATCTCTGTGCTTATTGTATTAGGTCGCTCTGAAAAGTAGGGTGGGATTTTAATTTCTCCCTGCGGAGTCTGTTAGAAGCTCTGCCCCGTGTGTGTTGGCGGTGGCAGCAGGTACCCGGACCGGCAGTGTGTGCTGCAGGCCCTGGCAGTGGCCCGCGGAGGAGGGCTGTCTGCAGAGGAGCAGAGCCAGAGAAGCAATAGTTTTTGGACAAGAGTCCAACAATAACTGCATGTCCCATTGCCTTGTCTGACACAAACAGAGATTTCCTGGAAAGAGGACAGATTCTGGAACAAGGAAAGAAAAATACCGGTGGAGGGGAGAAGGAGGAGAAATTGTTCAGGAGCCTGGATCAGCAGCGGGTCTGCCGAGCGCCTGCAACACTGGCTGCTCGCCACAGCGGCTTGCTCTGCCTGGTGCCTTGATCTCGGTGTCCCTGCGCCCGGGAGCAGCGGAGAGAAACCGCGGGGCAGCACCGGACCCTGCGTGTGGGAGCTCTGAGACCAAGCCCCAGTGCCTGGGCTGGAACCCGCGTTACAGCCGGGACAAAGCCGTCTCTCAGCATCACGGCTGCCGGGCCAGAGAGTTGGCTGAGTTTTACCCCTCGGCTCTGCTGTGAAGAGGTGTTCCGGCGTTGTACAGGAGCAACAGGAGAATGGCGCAGGCTGCGAGCCCACGCTGGGGAAACAGCCCCTACTTGTATCTTGTTCAAAGCTTGATACATGAGAAACAGCAGACAGCAGTCCTGCTGCACCTGGGTGTGTGCCGGGGTCTCTGCTGGAGGGAGACCCTGTCGGTGGCCCAGTGCGGGGCTCCAGGACGGCTCACAGCCATCGTCCCTCAGGGCCCATGGCCTGCACCCCGGCGGGAAGCGCAGCGGGAAGCGCCCAGGAGACCGCCCTGCGGCACCGAGGCGGGCGCGGGCTGAGCAGGCGCCTCGTGCCCTCGCCGGGCCGCCCCTCCGCAACTGGACGCGGCGGTGGGCACCCCTGCCTGGGGGGGACTCCCCGAAGCCGTGGGGGAAAGCCCCGTCCCGCATGGCCGCCGGCGCAGGGTGAGCAGGGGGACGGGGCCTGGGCTCGCTTCGCGGGTCCGCCACAGCCATTGCTGCACCAGCAAATCCTGAATCACATGTCGGCAGGGAGGAGCGAGGAGACAGATTTTAAAGTACTGTTTGCCTAAAAAAGAAGTATTGTCTGTTGGCTTGAGGGAGGGCAGAGGCCGTGCAAGGTCTCCCCGGCATCTGTCTCGCTGGGCGGAGGAGGGTGCGTGCTGCGGCGGCGGTGAAGAAGGGGCTGCGGTGGAGTTGGCCGGAGCAGCCTCCGGCTGCCGCCCAAGGGCCCGATCCTGCACAGCCCCGCACCACTGGCTGCGGAGCGCAGGGAGCGGCGGCAGCAGCAGGTTTGCATCTTGGCACCTCTGCGAGGGGCACTCGGGCTGGAGTGGTTCCCGTGGACGCTGCCAAGCTGGAGCCTGGCAGAAGAGCGAGAACTTCCTAACTGTGACAAACGCCTGCCTGAAAAAATGTGTCTATTTACCAGTGGTGTGTTCAATTAGCCTGTGTTTTGGAAAAGCTATCTTGACCCTCTGACTGTCTCCCCTGCGATTTCAACCACCTCTTCTCAGAAAAAGGCTAGAAAATGTTTTGCTTTCAAAAGATTTAGGAACCCCGTATTTCTGGTGTCCCACTTTGCAGCCCAGATTTGACTTCTGATGCTAACTGACACGGGAACTTTCCTTCTTGGCTGCATGTGCGACTGAGAGCGCCTTGTAAGCGTAGCTTTTCATTCCGTTTTATATCTGATGGTAAGTTACTGTTTTCTTATCGGGTATAGCTAAAAAAAATGAAAACCAGAACACGGTCACCAGAGAACCTCTGTCACGGGAGGTTGTAATTAAGAAGCTGCTTCCTGGATCTGTTGTGATTTTGAAAAAAGTGACGACCACCTCGGCATGATTTCTCACCAGTGAGATGGATACAGCTTTGCCTTTTTATTTTGGCATTCAGAGTTGGGCTTATAATGAAAACTGAGCATGGCCATTATTATCATTATGGTTGAAAGCGCATTATTAAGGGCACAACTGAAGTTTTGTAAGCATATGCTGGAACATACACTTAAAGAAAAGTTTTCAACAACAATTGTGTTTAGAAACAAATGATCCTGGTTTTCCATTTCTGGGCTGTTCTGTGTGAAGCCAAATGATCGCTGCTTCAGGGATACCGTCTTTCTGCAGCATGGAGTTTGGGGTTTCAGACACAAGAGAAGGAAGCTCCCTACTTTAAAATGGTGCTGAGCTAGCAACAATGCTTCTGAGTCCAAAACAGCTTCACAAAGTACCATCTCTGGTAATCAGCTGATTTTTTTAGGTCATATGTAAATTAAGAACACATCTGCTTTCCATATGTCCCATATACACAGCTTACATATGTTTTTGGATGTATTATCTTAATCATATTTATTGGCCAAAGCAAAAAAATTGAAGTTTAAAATATTTTTGGATTCATAATATTATAAAACCAATAACTATAAAGCAAATGAGTCATGTACTACACTCCGGTTATAGCGTACAATTACGATGTGTATTTAAGGGCTATATTTCTTAGCTGCAGCGAAGTCTATGGGCAACAACGCTATCTCTCCTGTATTTTTGTCTAACAGAGATCTAAAGAAAAATTAATTACACTTCTTTGACTGATTGTTATTCTGCTGAAGTATGGTTCTAATCCTTATTAACATTCTCTAAAGTCATGCATGAAATATGACTTTTGCACCACACTCTGTGGCATATGTTTTCTCTTTCCAGCGTATTTTTCAAACTATCTTCAACCCTCACTGCTGTTCATTATTTTAAGATAGGTTTAAAGTTTGCCACAGTCTCAAAACTGATCCAGTACAGAGCGCTGCAAGGGAAAAAAATGACACATCATTCTGCTCATGAACACAAATTGCTTCTGATTATTTAGCTTTGAATGTTCTCCTCATACTGTTTTTATTAAAAGCCCCAGTATATTTACTCTTGATAGTGTCTTCAATTAAGTTAAAAAGAGTCCCTTTTCTATAGCAGTATGTAAAGAAAATAGTTGTTACAACCGCAAAATTACCGAAAAAACCTGGTTCTACTAAAGTCCTACTTCAGTTCAACAACCACAGCACGAAGTTTGCTGTTTTCTTGTAAACTTTCCAACCATTAGATAAACAGTGTCTGCATCCTCACATCCAGAGAAGCGCCCTCTCTTTGTTTAAGGACAGTTGTTTTCCCGCAGCTCTCTGCAAAATACGAACGCCATTAATCCATTGATCAATGTGGAAAGCTTGCCCGTTCGGATCTAGAGGGACTCTTTTTGCCCAGTGGTGAGTAGGTCTTGGCTCCGGGAACACTTTTGGTAACAAATTGCCAAACGACGTAGGCAGAGCGCTCTGGTTCTGTTCATTTGCCTCCTTGTGAGTGCAGTTAATTTAGGCTGTGACAAGGGGAAGGAGAGTTGTTACAAGTGGGATCCTGTGACTTCAGCACACATTGCACACAGCCAGGAATGCTTTCTTTTTCCTTTTATAAAACAGTGATTTAGGAAAATGGTCTAAGTTTAGCAGTTTCTGGAGCTTCTACTCTGTTGGCTTCACAATAACTGATTTTTCTTTTGAATACATTGTCTTTTAGTGCTGTGATGTCATAGCCTAATATTGTACAAAGGCGTAACTGGACTAAACATGTCAGGAACATGTCAGTAACTTTCCATAAATTATTCAGTCTCTTTGGGAAAACCCCTAATTATGTGTTAGCTCATTTTCTATTTCAGAGAAGTTGTGCCTTGAACTTCAGGGTCCAATTGCTGGGGAGTTTTACTGCTTTTTTTATTTTTTTGGGTTGCTGTATTTCTGCTTTAAATTCTTTCTGCGTGAGCTCTGACAGAGAACTGCAAGGATCTGGCAGAAACGGGATGGCAGAAATCAAAGAATGGGCCAGAGCAAGGGACTCAGCTTTAAACTCCTTTAGGAGAAGTGCTGGAAGCGTGCAGGATGCGAACGTCTCTGCAAAGCCGTGCGCCTTCCTCCGCTGAGAGCAACTGCCGTGCATCCTGAGTGAATACTTTACATGCTCCAGGCTATAAAGCTGTTTGTGCTTTGAAGGCAATGGGGTACGGAGGAAAAGACTGTTTGAAACATGTCACTTTGAACTGTGTTGGAGGGTCCCAGGGAGCTGGCCACCTCCGTCCGCCCCTGTTCCCTCAGAGGTCTGGTTCCAGTCTGCGAGCCCTGGAGCCAGCCCCGTAGTCTGGTCAGGTGGCCCCGCTGTGAGATGTCAGGCTGATAAGTGAAAGTAGAGACTTTCGAGTGAAGATCAAGAGTTTAGTGCTTGAACTGCATCTCTTGCTATGTGTAACAGTTCAATATGGTAACAAAAGGGTTTTCCTGCCTGCGGAGACAGATGCTGCCTGTTCAAAATGTTGCTTTACATTTGAAGCCTCAGCATATGCTGTAATAAAGGCCATCCTGAAACTTCAATGGATTGCGTCGTGAGGAAGTTCAGAGAGGAAGGAGCTTTAGGTGGATCTGCAGGATCTTTTATGAACTAATGCCCCATGAAAAAGTAAAATGGGACTATCAAGTAGGGGTCAGTCCAGGCTCAGGATCAGTGCCGCCTTGTGTTCTAGCTACGCTAGCATTCCGGCCAAGATGCCCAGACAGGGGAACAGGGGCTGGGGCGGTGCTAAAACACCTGAATTGCAGTGTTGTGGAGGTAAAAAAAGAAAATCTTGACCCTACATTTCTTGCCGAAAGGGTGCACCATTCCTGTTAGCTGATATGCAGAAGTTATGTCGGTACGGGACAATGCCGCTTAGCCGGTTGCTGTACCAAGAAATGGGAGATAATTGAATCTTCCCCTCGGAGCAAATCTGTGTGCGTCTTGGGTACTGTTGAGACTCGGCAGGCAGATGTGAGCATACGTCTGCAGCTATTCTGCATCACCTCTGCTGCAGTTTTCTCTCTCCTTTTCCTCACCGTCTCCGTTCTTCCAGGCACGTCAAAGACTTGCAGCTTAAGAAAGCAAGCGACCAGAGGCAGGGACGTTACCCTGGCTCCCTCCCCGAGGGACATTAGGGCAGCGCTCGCTGTGTCTTGTGAGCAGGGAAGGGTGAGAAACGTTTCCCTTGGCTTTTATTATAAAGCTGCTTTTTTCAATATGCTTTTGCATATCCTTTCTGAAATGGGCTGGCAATTAAGCTTTACTTGTACACATGTTTGTGAAAAACAAAACAAATAAACTCTTGTTTATTCTTCAGAATGGATCTCACAACATGCATTTAGTAATGACGTGATGGTTGGGAACAGACGTTGTCCAAAGCAGTGCGTGGATGCAGCGTGCTGTGGCTTATGGTGGGTGACAAACAGAGTACAAATGCTGGGGTTAGAATACTGAAAATGTGCAAAAAAAGAGTAATTCTGGTAAGGAAGAGAGGTTACAAAGAAGGATGTTCACTCTGCTTACCCATTATGAGCAAACAGAGAACCCTCTAACTTGTGGCAAGGCTGCAATCAACAGATATGCTACTCGTTTTTAGCAATTTGCTCTGCGACAATTTTGAATGGAGGACAGGCTGTAAATTTCTGTTTGTTTTAGTACTGACAGTAGGGAGCAGTACTAAGCTGGCTGCCAGCTAGAGCCACATGGGCTGGAATGAATTTGTGCTTAAAAACGCAAGAATTTTTAAAAGAAAATATTTTGCGCCTGGTATTTGAATTCAGTTTGTGTTATGCTGTGATTTTGTAGAGGTTAGATTTGTAATTTCACATTTTTACAGCCAAATTTTTGTCCCACAGCAGTGTAAGTCTACTATACTACTTTCCCTGAAGCAGGGCAAAGCCTGTGTGTGAAGTTTATGCAACTTTATTCAGCTCAGACCTTCCAGAAAAGGGCTGTCAGATGAATGTGAACTCTCAAGCCCCCAATAAAGATGCTGTTATTAAGTATAAATACAGAGTAGCATTTAATAGCTATAATTAACATGTGTGGTTGTTTTAAATGGATAGAAACTGGTTTTGTGTTTCCATTTTGAAGATGGGGGATTTACTTGGTTCACTTGAAGACCATAGGAAGCGTGAGTGGCTGTGAGGGTCAGAGCAGGGCGGGTGCTCTGACCGCGGTGAGGCACGGTGCTCAGGAGGAGCAGAGAGTGAGACAGGGCACGCGGGGGGATGCCGCCCCGCGACCTCTCCCAGCCGGAGGGGATTTGTGACTCGGAGACTTCCAGGGTGAGGGGTTGAGTCTTTAGAAGCTTTGGACTGTACACTTTCAATATTTAAATATTTATTCTAAAGGTTGGATTCCAGTCCGTTTTTCTGTCTCATTCTTGCAAAGAACGTGCATGCAGGCAATAGTCAGGGTAGATCTGTTGCTGATACAAATAACGTGAAGAAGCGGAGCTTACGTCCGGGGGTGTTATTTTGTCGCTCTAGCACAGGACTGAGGGGCCGGGGTGGCTTCGGCGGTGGCGGAGCTGCGGGGCAGCACGAGCTGTGCTGCGGGGCACGGGGGGCTCCAGCCGCGGGGCAGAGCAGGGTCCCTGCTCCTTCCTCTGCCTCTGTGGGCAGTGGGCCCGAGTCAAGGCGAAGGCGCGAAGCGTCCGAGAGGCAGCGTGCTGGGTGGCGTGCGAGGTGAGGCGAGGGGCTGCTCCCCGGCTCCCGGGCCCACTGCCGCCAGGGCCGGGGCTGCCTGTCCCCCCCAGGGTCTCTGGCTCACACCCAGCTGCTGGGGCTCCGGCGTGGGGTGCTCCTCCGCCCGGGCCCGCGGGCTCGATGCGGTAGGCATGCCGAGAGCACACCGCGCACACCGACAAGATCAGGTTTCGCACAAAATGCAGCAGCAGCCAAAACCTTCTCTTAAAGCACTGCCAGAAGAGGAGATGGTGGTGCTTCTCCCTCTCCCCCATCCTGCAACAGCCTGGAGCGCTGACGGGAGCCTGCGCCCTGGACACAGCAGTGGGCAGCCCTGGACACAGCGGTGGTGGGCAGCCCTGGACACAGCAGTGGTGGGCAGCCCTGGATGCAGCGGTGG
>Ga0181612_157242_pt1 | contig 15379 bp, 5 predicted proteins | sample HoacroProtozoa21_FD_119630 | JGI IMG/M metagenome (GOLD analysis project Ga0181612, IMG submission 119630) | Hoatzin crop microbial communities from Cojedes, Venezuel. Combined Assembly of Gp0051906, Gp0051904, Gp0051908 | reverse complement strand
TGGCTGTGCTCCCTCACAGGTATTGAACAGATGCTTATTAGCCAAACATGGGAAACTGAAAAAAGTCCTTGATTCCATAGCAACAACTGAAAACATCGATGTATTATGAACATTCTTCTCATACTAAATCTGAAACACAGCAGATACTGGGGAGAAAATTAACTCTATCCCAGATGAAACCAGCTTAAATGGCAGCCCCTGTCACACAAGAAGACAGTGGTAAATTGCAGAGTTAACCAGAATGTCTTGGCAGCGTGATTTGTGTCATGGTCCCTGCAACTGCACAGATACCACTGTAGCAGTGAGGCCATCAGTATGCAACCTCTACTGACCTAGGCCAGATTTGTGCTAGCCACGTAAAGACGAAAGGTTTGTTCTCCTTTTTAAGCTATCCAGTTCCATGTTGTTTGATGTAATTTCAATAAACCCTGTTCACTTTGTCTCCACTACCAATGCAGTATTTCTGTCTGTGTGTATTGCAGGCGGCTCATTCATGGAACCGTGCTGCTTAGCATGACATTGTACAGCACGCCTACAACAACAATGATTACCCCAGCCATCTGTAGTACTGATACACCAACCTCAGTAACATTGCAGGTAAGAAAGCAAGAAAGCAAAGGAAAGGGTTGTGTTTGAACAAAGTGCAAGAAAAATGATTGTACCCACAGCTCATCAAGACCACACAAATTAAAAATCCCATTTCCGTTATAGCTGCACAAAGAGAGCATGTTAATCTTGGAAATGTATGTTAATGGAAGTGTATAATTTGGTGCAGTGGCAAATACGTATGATACTTTCATATCAGATGTCACCTCTGAGGGCTAGAAAAGCTTTTTGTTGGGTAATTTTTGTTGTTGTAATTTTGGTTCCAAAAATACTTTTGACACAGATGAACAACTTGGTACCTGACTTACAGCTGCCGTTTTAAATCTGAACGTTTGCTCTGAGTGCTATCGAATGGCATGCCATTATAAAAGTAACATTCAGCTTGCAATGAGACTGAGCCGCATAAAGGATTTGTAAAGGAAGTGGCTACAAGCAAATTGTCAATAGGCGTCAGTATTGCTCTCCATCGAGGACTACATGCTGAGCACCCACTCGTTCTGGGCGAATGGTGCTCCCGGTACTGAAAATGCATTAGATCTGCATGGTATTTTTGTCACCTTTCCAGGTTAAATCAGCAACTGGATACTTCAAGGGCAAAGCCAATTGTTTTCTGTACTAAAAAGCTGAATGACTTAGCAAATGACTTGTAAAAGCAGATAATACAGATAAATGAGGCTGGCCTAAGAATTGCTGCCCAATTTATAACAGACAAGCAAACTGGGGTTTTCTAGCCTGAGGAGTTCAGTCAAAGATGATGCCTTAAAATAGCTCCCCCTGTTAACAATAAAGGGCAGTTGACACAGTGAAAGCTTATAAATTTACAATCTCTCTCTAGTGAAAGAAAAGGAACAGAAGGATCTCATTTTCTGTGCTCATTTTCAGTTATTCCCATGCATGTGACACTATTACGATTTGTGAACATGCTGGAAATGTCATAAAGATAGCTTTTCTGATGTGACCAACAAGACACATTTTGTAGGGAACAATTTTGTTAACCGTTAGAAGAGTGAAGCATATCAAATACATATATTAAAATAATATATACAGATAAGAGATTCTGGTGTGTGTTAATAAACCAAACCAAAACAAGCAAATTGAGCTCAATTTTGAAGAACAACCTGAATTTTCACCAAAGTCTGCACTCAGATTATCAAGCATCTCAAGCTTCATAATTTTGGTTGAATGCTTTCTTTCTCTGTATCTTAAAAACATTATTCTAAATTTCTGACACCCATATGTAAGTGTAAAGAATGAAAAATTGGTAGACAATTCTACATGCTGTACAATGTATACAAAATTGAACATCCAGAAGTGAATTCAGGAATCTGATTTCCATCTCTTACACTGGAAAACTACACATCAGCAAGACTATAATTATCCCTACTTTTTCAGAAAAAAAATCCAAAACATCTACATTAGTCGAAGCTTTCCATTTAAGAATCGTCTAATTAAAAAATGGGAAAAGATGAAAAAAAAAGAAAAAAATTACTCAGCTTTGAGTTCATGCAGTTCTAATAAAACTGAAATACAGTGGATGAAATTCTCCCAGGAAAACCAGTGATAAAGCTCCCACTGATTTTTGTGAGCTGAGTTTATCACCAGCGTATTTAAGTAATACATTACGTACAATGAACATCCTCAAAGAATTATCCCCTCTTCTTTCTCTCATATTTTGTATGCTTCTTGTACAAATCCAAGAGAACACTTATTGACAGTTATATCTGAGAGTACATATTGCTAAAGGACTTCTCTCGTTTCTTTTTTTTTTTTTTAAATAAAGATTGACTTTCCAGAAACTAATTTGGAGTTCATTAAACCTGAACCTGAAGAAAGAAGAGGTGATCTTGAAGAGCCAACCAAAGACTGCCTGAAGCATATTACAAGACTTTCTCAGACGCATTCTCTCTTGCTGTAAGTTGTACCCAGCTAGACCTGCTGATCCTTGGCTTGCTGTACTGCTCCTATCAATCACAATTGAATGTATCCAGTTCTTTAAAAACAGAATTTTCCCTGGAGGTGGCAGTGTATTTTACTAGTTTAGGAAAGGATTGTTTTTCCCTTTCTATTACTTTATCTTTTCATGTCTTTGAAACGAGAAACTGACTTTTGATTCAAAACATAAGATTTTCAGGTGATGCAGTAAGTCTACATCATTATTAGCAAGAAACCCTTTGGCTTCTGTCGAAATCAGCCTGCTTTAGTAGTAATACACTCAGACTTCAGCTATAGTAGTTAAATGACATATAATCATTAAAACAAGATGTATCAAGTTATAAGCAAAGAAAGAAGTATGAAATGTTTAGCTTTCACAGAAGGTAGATAAAAACAAAGTGAAAGAAAATACACTGTATACTGGGGCAGATTAGTATGCTCGGCTATGTGTGTGTTACAGTATCAGTTAGGGTTATGTACTGTATAAAATAATTTTAGATATAATCAGAGTGGAATTCGGCACATAGGTGCTTACCGAGAGCTATTATACTGATCACAGTTAATTGTGTGAATTAATTCCCCATCAAAGGCCAAAATGTGCATTAGTTGCACAATAACTAAATAACTTAAAGCCAGTTCAGCCCTTTTGGTGTGATATGACGTATCCGTTAAGAAGATTTTTGTGTGCTGATTTCTGTGTTGATTGTTTGGAGTTTTTTAAACCAATTTCTTGGAAAAAAAAGACAAGAGATAGGCTCGCTGTTGTATTTGATGTTTACTTCAGCTTTTAAAAAGACAAAATAAAGTGTAAATTTTTTTTTATTAACCATGGGATCTATGATTTGGTTCTTATTTTAATTTTGAGTATGAATGGGAGGTCAGTATTTTATTGCAAATAACCACTGTGGCAAGGCATTGGCAAGTTGCCAGCAAAATTCCCACCTGCAAAAGGTGCTCCAGAATTGATTTTGGGAGCTTCAAGCCAATGCATCTGACCTCTATGCATGGTAAAATTGTGGATTCTTTAAGAAGGAATAAGATTATTAAGCATTTAGCTAAGTACAGTACCTTTGCTGAGGTTCCACATCAGTTGTTAAAGAAATGAAGTTGCTATGGGTTTAGAGGAAAACTGGTTAAAGGCAAAGACTGGATATTTAATGGTAGATTGTCAAAATGGAAGAATCAGCAGTAGGATCTTGTAGGTCTCAAGGCTGGGACCAGTTTTATTCAGCATCTTCATCAATGATGTGGAGAAGGAAGTGGGCGGGGAAACCTCTGGGTTTGCAGATGGTACTAAGCTCTGCCAGAGAGTCAAACACTGTGCCATGGAGGGGAGATCCAGAAGGACCTTACAAAACCGGGCAGAAACATGGTAGATGAGCTTCAGTGTGGATAAATTTAAGGGGGTATATTTAAGGAAAAATTATCTAAGCGTCTGTACATGACACTGAACTCAGAACAATTACAACACAGGGAATACATTTTGGTGTTACTGCTGATATTTCCCTGAACTCATGAGTACAATGTGCAGCAGCAGCCAAAAGTGCCAATAATATACTGGGCATCGTCAGGAAGGGTGTAGAGAAGAAGCCAGTGTTTTTTCCCAGTAGCTGGTCCAGACATATGGTCTTCCCAGTAGCTGACTCTTTGGCCTCTGTCTCTCTGGTAGCTGGCTCACATCATCGGTCCCCATGGCCAGCATCTCTTGGACGTTGATTAGTGAGGTGATCAATGGGACTGAAGGAAATGAACTTCACCATATGGCTCTTGTGCTCCTCACAGCCCTACACTGTGTGCTGCTGTGTGATCTTTGGCATTGTCACCAAACCAGGCAAGAGAGGGGGGACCAAGAGAATTTATTAGTTACTGCTAGCCACTTTGGCTGACTTCTGAAAACAGTTCAGATGTGAGCCTTTGATTCCTTTTAGGATTACTGTGTTTGAAATACAAACCCAAGAAAACTAGCCATCTGAGATAACGGCTGCTTTTCGAACATGATACAGCCTGCTTGTGCACAGTGGCTCCCAGCGTAAGGATCAGAGACTGGTTCGAAGCCAGAAAGATGACAGTCTTGTTTCTGCTAGCTTTCTTTCCTTCATTCATCATTTTCCTTCTACGTTACTTTCTCCTCTCTTTCAGCTTCCCTTTTCCTTTTTGCCACTTACCCAGTAAGAATCTAGTTTGCCTACCAGTCGCCACTAGAGTGTCATTGCTGTGTATTGTGATTAGAAAGTCTACTTCCAGTTGGGTGAATAGTGGAGCAGCTCTAAAGAAGTGCAGTGATGCTGCACACTTTGCTGGTCTGTCCACCAGAGAGAAAGTTGCAAGTGAGAACCAGTGCCAGAGGACAGAAATTTGCATTTGCTAGATTTGCTGCTCTTTCCTCTTTTTGCCTTTTCCCTTGTTCTGCTTTAGTACTCAACATGAACAACAAAATCAACTCAGAAGCATTTAAACTCATTTTTGACATTTCCCCCACAAAAAAAAGTAATAATTAAGACCAGCTAACAAAGCTTTCACAGAAGCTGTTTCCTTCATTTAGCTAAAGGGATTAATGAAAACTTTCAAACTGAAAACTACTGAATTATTTAGGTTTTAAGATATTTTATTTTTATTGATGGTGAGAAGAAGGCTGTATATTTTAATGTAGCTGTTATACGGAGGGAAATTTAAATACAGCTCTACCTAAAAAACATAAACTGTGTTTTTATCAATAAAAAGGCTTTATTAGCATCTTATCCCTATTGAGCCAAAGAAATATCCTTATTAGCATAACAACCTTCAAATGCTGTATGCATGCAAAAGACTTTTACCATCTATCTTAAATGTCCTGTTACGTGTATATGTAAACTTTTGTTACAACTAAGAAACTTAAAACCAAGGCCTAAAAAATCCCCACCCTACCCAACCTTTAATTTCATCTCTGATCTTTAAAACATGGAATGAGAAAATGGTATTGCCTCTGGAGTGAAGTCAGAGGGAGAAATCCGTTATTTAGAAAACCTGATACAAGGACTGATTTCTTATCTCCCTTTGTAAGCTCAGTTGAGGCTTTAGCTGCTTTTAATCTGAACAACAGATTGCCTAGTTTGGAGAATGCTGTCTGAAAGCTTAAATCCCTGTTGAAATTCAACATATAAAAGGAGTTGTTTAGCTGAACTGTCCTACCAAATACCATCTAAATGCATAAGAAAACCAGACAGGCAATAAAGTCTTAGGCCTACTTTTATCTCTTTTTCTGTGTGTGAATTCTTCACACAAACACAAAGACATCTATCTGTTGTCACAATAGACATGCTGTGAATTCTGGAGCCATTCCTTGAAATGATTGCTAAAATGATATTTTTCTTGAAATGATTACTAAAAGTCATGGCACAATTTGTATCACAGTTAGGTTCATCTTCTACATACAGTCACGAGCTTATATTCCTAAAGAAAAGAAATAAACATGCACTCTTGTGACAGTAAGAAAACATGCCCGTCATTGTACAGCCACTTTGTTCCTAAATGCTTGGCAATTCGAAATCGCAGTGAAGAGAAGTTCTCCAGTGCATACAGACCCAAAGGAACTCATTGCTATGAGTTGTGAAAACACAGTCTTGACAGGTAGAGCAGGGCTAAGACAGTTTTTTGGCTAAGAATGTCCCAAAACACTGCAAACAGAAGGAAGAAGATCTTGGAAGGAATGTAAATGCTTGGATTTTGAGCCCTGCTTACACATCTGGATAAACAAACACTTGACTGGAAACAAACTATTTACTTACAGCCTTCTACAAAGTTTCTCACACCTTGTTCTGAAATATCTAGGTCTGTTTAAAGTCACAGTTACGGTATGGGATTAAGTAGATGGATCACCAGTCTGGTTAAGTATGACGAAGAAAACTGATGTTCCTCTTCATTTCAGTAATGATTTGTGTGAACTGGAGATCAGTTTGTGCTCTCAATGCTTGCTTTTGGTGGCTCTGATATCAAATTAAGGAGATAGTCTGAGCTGGTCTCTCATGAGAAATTTCCTTTTCTGTTTTCTGATGGTATCAAAACCCAAGATTTAATATGTGCAAGGCAAAGACGTCTGAATTGTTGACAAATTAGCGGTTATATAGCAAAAAATTATTCTGAAGCATTTCTCACTGTGATAAAATATAGTGTGATGCCTGACCATTTTATCAGTATGTCATTTAGGCATCTAATAACTGTATGATGAATTTGGTATTGTGTCCTTTGTAAATAAATACAGTAAAGCATGGCATGGTAGGCCTTGTGAACACACATAGAAGTTGCTGGGAGCTTTTCTTCCCTTTTCCAAACTCATACCAGTGCTAGGGATAATCACACTCTCTGTGTGTCTGTGTGCATGTACAAGCGCTCCTGTTCTTGTGTATGTGCATGGATGTGCCTAAACCCTATTTTGAATGCAAATACACTAAACATAGATACACTGCATTAAACAGTCAAAGCAAGGGGAGGAATGAAAGCTATGGCTAGTAGTGTTGTGTGTCTAGTTGTTGCAGTAGCTAGTTAGAGATGATGTGTAGCAGATGGGCGGAACAATAATTTATCCGGTGATAACTGCACCTTATTTGTCTCTGTCAGAAAACCCCAGTAAAAACAAACAAAAAACCAAACAACACCAACAACAGAGACAGTGGAGAAGAAAAATGAGTGCTTGGGAAGTGAAATAACCATATATGTGTGTCTTCTGACATTTCATTTTTATATGACCCAAGGCTGACAGATCCAGAGTATAAGTATCACTTTTCTTATAAAAGCTGGTCTGCAGAAAATGATATCCTACCCCAAGGAAAACACGTACTTAGCCGAAAAGCAGTGGACTGTATGACTTGGCCCCTCTGTACAATAAAGTTTGTTGCTACACAAAGCTCCAGGTGGTTTTAATTTCAAACAGCATTTCTAATCTTCTCTTTCAGACTCTCAGAGCAACAGAGAAGAATCTTGTGGTTTTATCGTTATTACTGCAATAATCAGAATTGCTCCCTTCCTTTGATACTGGGCAGTGCACCCAGTTGGGACCAAGTGACTGTATCAGAAATGTATGCCGTGTTGAGGAGATGGAGATTTTCTAACCCTCTGGAGGCACTTGGGCTTCTGACTTTCAGGTAAGGGAAAGTTATCCAAGTAGGAACATTAAAACAAACAGAATGAGCACCTGATGATTAGTTCAGCACTTAGTTTGCTCGGCACAGTATCATGCTTTGGTTCACTGGTTGTGGCTTCAGTTCTGTTCCTGTGTCAAAGTGAAGATATAGTTGCAACTCTTGTGATGACCGTGAGTTGAACATGCCAGCCCTGCCTTTGTGGTTTTCTGTTTCTCAAGATAATGAAAAGGGTATTTCATTCTCTACAGTAGATTCAGTCAGTTTCTGGTAACAGGTGATCAGTCAAATACTTAGTACTTGCATAGCACTCTGTATCTTCAAACTACTGTCCAGAAGTGAAGTGACTAATGAGGAGATAAGGAGAACTAAAATATGCTTCCAGATTATGATACCGTGTAAATACATACAGTCCCACCTGTACCCCATCTTTCTGAAATAGATAGGATAAAACTTTGAAATTGGTTCCCCACACTTAGACTAAATTCTGTTGTGATGCCTTATGTTCCACCCCCACTTGTTACACTGGGAGCTTGTTGTTTGTTGGCTTTCTTCATGAGAGATAGTCTTACCTGTGATGTAACAGCAGATGTCAGGGAACAGAATCTGTGTCAGCAGCTACATTTCCTCCAAAAGCTTGGGAGGTATTTTGCGATAAGTGATCTACCTATGAAAACATTAAACACGCAGATGAAATGGTTGAGCAAATTTGGTTTATCAAGCCCATGCTTGTCTGGGTAAGGACAAGCTGCACCAGCTTTTCAATCTCAGTAACATCTTGTACCTTTAGGAAAAAATACCTCACCTAAAGCTTTACTTGAGGAAAGACTATACACTCACCTCCACATTAGTAAAAAATATTTATTTAATAGTATAAAACTGACGATGAACTGTTACTTCCCTCCAGATGTGATTTCCTAAGAGTACCTTTGTCTCAGGTTTATATCTGAACTATTAGAATTTTCACATGATTGCATGCAAGTCTTTTTTATGTTTAGTGGGAATGATGGAAGTAAAGATCCTAAAAGATCAGATTCTGGAGCATATTATCATTTTTTTTTTGCCCATTATTATATTATTAGAATCCATTTCTAATTTATTAAAGAACCATGTAGAAAGGAATATATGGGCAGTGTGTTTTCTTCCACACTCCAGAGCAGCAAGAGATTTTGAGATGGTTTGCCAGAGCATGCCAGGCTTTCAGATCAGACATTTTGTCAGATTTTGTTTCTGTGTATGGGTGGCATTTCTGCAAATGAAGAGCTTGCTTGTTCTTTGAAGATGCAGCTCTGCATCAGGGTGTGGTGCGCAATACCAGTCCTCTCAGGTGCTTCACAGGATATTTGGTACAACTCAGTCTGTCACAGAGCTTCTCAGTGTGTAGTGGATGCAGTGTACGCACTGTTCATTCTGGCTACCACAAAGATTGCTGGCATGAAAAGACGGGAAGATGTCATCACTTTGTCTTTCTTGGTGCCACTGTTGGGAGTGGCTGCCACCTGCAGTGGTGCCAAAGAACAAGTACTTCTAATTAGGATCTTAGCTGGCTTGTCCCTTTAGTTTCTTTCTCACAAAAGATAAAATAACAATCCGGTTTTGGGTTGTGTTTTTTTTTCTTCATGCTAACACTACAGAAAGAAGTTCTGGATCACGTTACAAATCCTCTTTAAAAAAAAATCTGTCCTTCGTGTACCCACAATATTTTGTAGGTGCATGAACACCTAGGAAGCTAACCTTCGGAAACAGAGGGATTACATTTCCTTAAAGATGTCTGGTTTCAGAGATGTCTAGGTCACATGATTTAACTGCTGAAAGACATGTATATGCAAATTGAGAGAGTGGGTTGAAGGAGAGGAGTACTTTCCATATAAATGGATTTCTGAGGTTTCTTTTCTTGCTTGTCTTTTTCTCAGATTTCAATCATTTTGAAAAGTAAAGTAGCACTGGATAGGGTCCAACTTTCCTTCACCATTACCTTCACTAACTTTGGATTGTAGGCTCTGAAACTGAGCTGTGTTTGAAGGTTCATTCAACTCTATCCTGTATTATGTTTGGTGCTGACAATTCATCAGCTCAGCTTCTCATTTCTGTCATCTACAAAAGAGCTTCCTGATTTCTTGTAATTACTGAGACACAGCTGAAAGATCCATGTTCATATAAAACATGAGCAGAATATAAAAGAAAAGCTCTTTATATATTCACATCTATTTAAGGACTTGTGTTACCGTCACTGTTACATCATTAGTAAGTAAAATAAATTAGGGCTGATCTTCGTCTACATGTATTGTTAACAAGAATGAAGGAGCAGCTGCACTAAATCAGACCAAAAATCAGTCTAGTGCATCCTGTCTTCAGTGGTGACCAACAACAGATACCTAGGGAAGACAATGAGAATGAACCAAACATAATCACACTGTGCCACTCTCCCAACTTCCAGTAATCTGCATCTCAGAGACTTCCTGAGACAGAATTTTTTAGTTTGAGCCCTCTTGCGTTTTTCTTCTATGACTTTTTGCAAATAAAACTTGATTCCACATAAACATTCAGCTTTCAGAGCAACGTTGTATCATGTCTAAGTACCACAATTTACCACCTTGTTAGCAATACCTTAAAAGAGAGAGTTTCCAATCACGCCGAACTTTGAACGCTTCCTTTGCTGGAACTTCATTTGGCAGTGTCTTAAAGAGAACCTGAATTCCTCCTGCAGGCAAGTGCTTACTCTTTATACGGTTTAGAGAGGGAACTCAAAATCACTAGTCACTTTTGCAAGCCTTTGGCTGGGGACTCTATATTATCCCTCTCAGAGTGAAAAAGCAGCATCTGTCCTGATGATTAAGCTCAAGCTTACATTTGCAAGTATAAAGAAATGAAAATCATTAGAGGCCTTACCTCATTGCCAGGGTTAGAAGACACCATCACAGAACTTAGGGAAGAGGTATTGTGGCCCAGCAGATCAAGCCCCGTTATCGTGCATCTGAGTTAGAACCCTCTTTGCAACTTTCTGAAATTTCTAAATGGTTTTGTTCACTACATAGTTAAATGTACAATTTAATACATATTTCTTGTTCTTTGAGCATGTCTCTGCATTTTATGCTCTTCTACTTTGCAGGCACATCTCAAGGCAGCCAAACGATAACATACTCATTTATGCAGTGGAAAGGAAGAGCTTTCATAAATTGGAAACACAATCATGGTACATTTCACAGATAAATTCAGTAGCAACCTTGCATCCAATCCCTGCAGCAAGTGCGTTCATTCTTAAAGCCCCAGAAGCCAATATTTAAAAAAAAGACAATGAATATTTCTTTAATTAAATTAAAAGACAGGATGGAGAGGGGAAGCACAGAAGAAGATTTAACACTCAGTGTTACCTCTAATTTCAGGGAAGGGTGATTATAAGCCAGTGCTAATTTTCCCTAAGGCAGAAGGTATAGAGCTGGTCCCTCCTACTCGGCACTCCTTATTGGTGCACTGTGCATTTTACCATTGACTTAATTTATTGAGTTTGGTAAAAAGCCAAGCTTTAGTGGAGTTAGAGCTTTCTATAACTGTATCTGCTTTGCATGGCACACTAACCAGGGAAATGACACCAATACACTTGTTTATTCAGAGAATTTTCTTGATGACAGAAAGAAACCAAGGGCAGTGTTAGAAATACCGTTATTTATGATGTATTGCTAACATGCCAATGTTTTGTATATGTATAGAACAACAGCACTTACAAATTTTTGTCAGGTTAATTTGCTATTCAAATTGTTGAAACTGAAAGCCAGAATATATTCATTAACCCAAACAGCAGAATGTTTGCTTCAACCTTATTTTTCTAGCACATCTGGAGTGCACTTGCAGACCTGTGAGGTATTGTGGCTAGGAATTAGGAAATTGAGCTAGAATCAGGAAACAGCTGCCAAAGACAAGTTGTTATGTTCCAGTATTGTACATGGTTCCAACCATTCTGAAGAGAGAACTTTTTCATCGGTAGACAGTGGAGGTGAAGACAAAACCTCACTGGTAGGCTTAACAATTTTTCGTAGAAAATTTCTGCTAAATTCTAGCTCTGTCAGGGCAAGTGCACAGAAAACCATGTCCCTTTAAAACCATGTGCTGACTCAGAGGATTTTGAGATAGACATTGAGGTGTCACAGAGGTTTTATGGTACCTTACTTAATGTATGGAGCAGAAAGAGCAGGGGAAGGTATGACTCCTGCTACCTCTCCTTGACCAGAGGAGGTGCCCTTTGGGTTATAGCATCCCTCAGCCTTTAAGTCTCACAGTATTACTGTTGATTTGCATGCTATGTAGCAAAGTAGCTATTGAGTTTCAGAGGTTAGGATATATACCAATATATGCAAAAATCACTTTCTTAACCAGTAATTGTAGTAAGATGTGATAACTTGAAGCCAGAGTTTGTTCTTACACATGTGAAAGCCAAATTTATTTTAGAAGTGTTGAATCAGATTGTGATTGTTTTAATAAAAGCAGAATGTGAACTGTTCCCGAAGAGTCCACAGCAGAATGCCCAACAGAGTATTTTATCAGACAGATACAGCTAAAGCACGCCTGTTTGCATCTTGCTTGGTTTGAAAGGCTGTAGTTGTGTATTAACATGGAGAGCAAACATCGGCTTATGCAGAGAAATAAGATAAGAACAAAGGAACAGTCTACAATTAAATTGATACTTTGATGTACAGAACGCACTACTGATAAAGCTTTAGAACTGCTTTGTACATGAAATTTAGTGATAACTTACATGGAGATGTATGCATTGTTAGGAACAGACAACTCTATTTTGAGCATCAGAATGTGATTAATTCTTTTTTCACTAACAATTTTTAGCTTTCTTGGCAATGAATATGAAGGTACTACAACAGACAGCTATAGTAAGACAACTAACAATGGACGACTATGTAGGATATGACATGTTTTCTGTATGTGTGTGCAATCTAATCAGGAGGCAAAACCTGTAAATGGAATTTTCCATGTTTTGTTCTTTTGTTTTACTGTAACAGAGAACAATGTTTGTCTCTGGAGTGGGAAGAATCTTCTAGGTCATACGGATTTCAAATGGAAAACCACTTTTTCTTAATTTCACAGAATCACAGAATTTCTTCCAATCTTGTTCTCTCCTAGGATATGGTTCACCATATGGTCTCCGTGTCATCTTAAACTTATTGCTAGTTGTTTTAGTCAGAATTTCTTGTATAAAATGTATTGTAAGCATTACTTAAAGTATATTTTTTGTAAGTAAATTTTACAGATCCATCTGCAAATTGATCAGTCAAAGCAATACCTAACGTATCTGGCCATGAGCTTTGTGGTGGGGGGAATGGGGAGGGTTTGCATGTCTTATCACAACAAGGAGTGCATATATTACTCTTTTTCAACTGAAAGTCTTGAAAATCAGTGTCCTTTTTACTGACTGTATTTGTTATCTTTCTGTACTTTCAATCCTTGCCATTTTCTAATCTTCATACACTCACACAGTGTTTTCTTTAAAAGCCCTTAGAGGAATGAAAAAAATCACCAGCAGAAAGCAAATAGCCCAGCTAATTTTATCTGTCTGCTAAAACTAAAGGTACTCCTTAATTATTATTCTCCAAGTTTCTCCTCTCTTGCTGTCTAATTATTTTTAAAATACATAAACTGCCACCCCAAACTTACCTATTCTTTTAAATAGTTCTTCGATACTTTCTCTCCTGGCCCAGTTGCACCTGTTAGTGACATCGTATCCTTTACTACTTCGAGGGGTTTTTTTGTTTTCAGTTGGTATCTGCATTCCAGTAGGTTTGCTAGCTCAGCCTTCCTTGTTTCTACCAGTCTTAATAACATGCATTTCATGGGACCAGAATCTTTCGTTTTTGAAAATGCAACAGAACTTAAAATGCGAAGGGAATTGCAGAAATATGTGGCATGTCATAAGCCTCTAACTTATAAGATGCCTTGTGGAAGGCCATTCTGTTCTCTGCAGGGATCCTCACATGCTAGAAAATGTAGTGAACTGTACAATACCATTTACCTGACAAATATCTTCTAGCATGGGGGGATCTGAGACAGTGCAATAAAATTAGGATAATAAAACTGTTAAAAATGGAATGCACATCTATTTCTCATTTACAATCAAGTCACTACTGGCATATGCTAAAATCTCAAGAGAATTTCACAAACCTATAGGATGCCTCAGCAGTGCTTAGTTTCCAGTATGAATCTGATTTAGCTGAAATGTACAGATAGGCAAATAGCTCCCTACTGGCTATCTATACGAAAAGAATCACAGACTGTAAGTTGTTCTTACTTCTAAAGCAAATTGTAATCTATGCTCATCCAGCTCAAAATTCAATTTTTACAAAAAACATCTTAAAGTTTCAAGGGAGACCCAACAATCTACAGGTACTTAGAAGTTACAAAATGGGTGGCGGTCAGTCATTGGCATCGTGCAGGCAGAAAGGAAGAAAAAAACACAAGGGGTGTTGAGGTTAAATATCAAAGGAAATCAGTTTTATAACTTAAAGAGAATCCGGGTTGTGAGACGAGCTCTGAAGGGGAAATGTGAAGTCCTGCACAGTGTGACCTGTTGCAAAGGACTAGACTCAACAACTGTCGTTTACGTATTGTTTGTTTTTCCGTAGTATCTCTGAGTCTGTAAATCTGGAACAAACTTATAAGAAGTCCAGCCTCTGTTGTGGAGTACTCATTGCCTGAAGAGAGGACGAATAAAATCAGCCAGAAGAAGAAAGCTACAATATGTTATAGTGCAGTCAGGCAAATGAATGAGGGACACTGCAGTTCTATTCGCTTGATTATTTATTGACCAGTAGGCTGTTTGTTGAGGAAAAAAAATACAGCTAGAAGTAATTGCAAACCTAGATAAAAATTACCATTTTGAAACTATGCAAAGGAGGAGTCATACAAGCATTGTTACAAGTTTTTTAAGTTGCTTTTTTTTTCTAGCTAAATTCTCAGATATTTTGGTGACCACAGTAAAACAGCTAGTGAGGAGGAGTGTCCAAATGGCCTCTCTTGAAGCCACAATCACAGGCCACGTGTCAGGAACGTGATAATCTATGGTTCAAATCCTTTGCAAAATTGATCTGATATAGACAAGCTCTGATACAGATGAGCTCCTCTTTCTTAAGACAGTGCCCCTAAAGACTGGAATATTGAATCTGTTGTGATACAGTCATCTCACTTCTCTACTTCCAGTATGTGTCAGTAATGACTTACTCATTGTGGCAAGCGCTGGAAATCAGCTGTCCCCTAATATCCAAACTATGAAGCTGTTTTTCTTAGGTCTAAAGTGATTTCTCTTGCATTGAGTAACAGAGCCAAAAAATCAATTGTGTCCTCTAATCAAGACTAATTTATGGATTACTGAAATCAGATTTGATGCAACACTCTAAAGTTTGCAAGATTATTCACTGGAAAAACCCCTCTAGACCTAATTAATTATCAGACTACAAGATAGCATAGTTTCCATGCATGCAAAGGGTAGGATTTTTTACACAATTCTGCTTCCTACAGCTTTGCTTTTAGCAAATGAAGTAATGTATGTAAGCGTGAATAGCATAAGCACCATGTAATACTAGTTGAGTTCATAAGTATTTGCTGTAGTTCTAGTGTTTGAGGATGCTAAATGTTTTCTCAAATACAAATGTAAGGGGCAAAACAAATAAAATCAAATATTTTTCTATTGTATCTGTGGCTCTGAACAACATTGAAATGCAAGAGAG
>Ga0181612_182644_pt1 | contig 15380 bp, 7 predicted proteins | sample HoacroProtozoa21_FD_119630 | JGI IMG/M metagenome (GOLD analysis project Ga0181612, IMG submission 119630) | Hoatzin crop microbial communities from Cojedes, Venezuel. Combined Assembly of Gp0051906, Gp0051904, Gp0051908 | reverse complement strand
TGATGACCTCCAGGATAAGCTGCTCCATCACCTTTCCTGGGATGGAGGTGAGGCTGACCGGCCTGTAGTTCCCTGGGTCCTCCTTCTTGCCCTTTTTGAAGATTGGAGTGACATTGGCCTTTCTCCAGTCCTTGGGCACCTCTCCTGTCCTCCAGACCTCTCAAAGATGATGGAGAGTGGCTCACGTTTCCCCCACCAGCAATATGTTCTCCTGAACTGACTAACTACCTGCAGAAGACACTAGAAAGCTCAGGACAGGTGGCACCAAGATCACTCTGTATCATGACACTTTGAATGAAAATACTGGGTATTACCCAGGCAACAGAGATCCTTGGTTGCACCATTTCTAGCAGCAACCCTGCTAGTGGGAATCTGGCTTTGATCTTTTCCAGTAAGGGTAGATTAGTGTTTGACAGGGAGTGGAGCCTGAAGTATGCTGACCTTCATAGCTTTCTCGTCCACCTCAAGGAGACTGTCTGTCACAGCATTTTGATTTACATGGTTTTCTAGTTTTGCACGTACCATATGAAGAAAGCCAATATAAGTCTTTGGAGGACTATTCACAGCTCAGCAAAGCCAATCAGATTTAGGAAATAAGCTAACATTGGGAGGTAAAATAGATGCTATACAACTGTAGTGTTTTTATAGCTTTGACAGGTTAAAGTCATAAGCAAGGCAAGATTTGTAGTGGTAAATATATTTTATTACACTATCTGAATATTATCCTGCCCCAGAAATATATTGTCTTTCACTTTCTGTCTAGAAAGAGAGCCTCAGAGAAAGGTCTGTTTCCCGTATAATTACAAAGTCATAAGTTATCTTTAGTCCCTGCTGTAAGTGTCAGTGATACACAAACTACTCTTTCTTGCATAACAAGACACTATTTAAGAGATCACTTTCATTCAGCACCAATGTCAGATGAAGTGATCATCCTTGTGGCTTTTATTCAGTCAAGTACATAAGCACATGAGAGTTATTTTCAGAATAACAACATGGACTTCATTGTGGCATCAGATAAAGGATACACTTTTGTCTTTTCATCCTGTTATGTGACATTAGGCAAATCAGTCTAATTCTGACCACTGGGGAATGAATTCATCGGATCTGGAACTACCTCATTACTTCAGACTGATGTCATCTGAGGTGTGGATACTTGTGGCAATTATTTTCTTTTTTAACCTCTTTCAAGTGGAAACATAAAACACAGTGAAGGCAATCTGCTAAGGTTAGGTACCTGAGCCACTGCTTGGATTGTAGTTGTATATAAGGCTGCATGAGTTATTGCTGACTCTGGACAATGTGACATTAATGTGACAGAAAGACAACCATGACGTACAGTCTTTGCCCACTTGATTTCTTGTGTGAGTGTATGTTTGAGGTTTCATGCTCAACCAATCTCATTTTGGTATGCAGAAATCTTGCATAAGTGAGCACTGGGCAAATCTCATACTCTTTTTTATTTTTTTTTTTTAAACTCATAAGAATAGATAGAATGTATCTTGATTCAGGTCTTCTTGTTATGAATTGGGCTTTCACTCCAGGCTTAGCAATTGCTAGCAGGTTCCCTGTCTTAAAATATTTTGTTTTTTATAATGAATGATACAACCAGGCCTAATAATAATAATAAAAAATAAGAGAAAGAAAATGTTTTCAGGGATCCAAACATATGAACATTATGTTGTGAAAAGCATTTATTCTGGTTCTTATTCTCACTCGTGCACAGATTTATTGAAAAAAACTTGACATTTATTCATTTTCCACTTAGATTATTGTGGTTAAATCAAAAAGAAGTGTCAGGGCTTAGGGAGCTGAAAGCAGCTACACTTTTTCCATTGTGACGGGTCACATGGTTTCCATTTGTTCCATGAAAAACCTCATGGTTTTGGTTATTTTCACTGTCTGGAATGAGATATAATTCCACTTCTGCTGCCAAATCTCCTGTATCGCATAGGAAACTCCTGCATTTTGGGCCATCTCCCTCAGTTCATCTGGGAGGCCTGTTTCACAAGGACCTTTTTTTTCTTTTTTTATTGTTTCCAGTGGTCTGAGGAGACTCTTCGAATGAGTGTTTGAGACCCTTCTTCAGACAATAGAAGAGAAAGGGAGCTCTTGGGTAAGGTACTGTGCTGTAATGGAGAAGACCTGTGTTCAGCTCTGGTTCCCATCACATATGGGAGCCATTTCAGACTGGGTCAAAAGCCCGTTGAAATCTATAGAAAGATTTCAGTGCATATGAACCAGACCCATCATGACTATGTTATGCTGTGTGCAGTGGGGAGGTCAAGCAATCTTCCACCTTTTACTGAGCATGGGCTCATTTACATAGAAAAATGGTGCTATGGGCACAAAATCAAATGCAATTAAATTCTGGTAGCTCCTGAACTTAAAACTTGTCAATTGTGCCCCAACATGCTTTTAGTCCACTCCAATTGCATGGAAAAATGAGTTAGCTTAAGCCTCTGTGCAGGGAAGACAAGCTTGTCTCATCCCAGACAGAAATATCATGTCTAACAACATGTTTATTTGTTAGTGAGTTCCTCAAATTTGGATTACTGAAACATAGTTTGAGAAAAGTTTATATTCAATGAGTAAATAGTGACCACTGAGCTTCAGTAGCATCTAACACTCCAGAAGATATTTCAAAGAAAAGACATTATTAAAGACACAATGACAAAAGTAAGCAAGATAAGATAAAAATAAAACTTAATTTAGATTTACCTAAAGTAGATCATACTGGATGCATCTGATTTCAATATCTATCTGTCCATCAATAATAAAAATTACCGATGGGGACAAATAGGTAGTTATCGATTAGGTTTACTTGACATGTCAGAAGTATCTTCTTTAGGATTAGATGAATTCAGCTGCGAAATTTAGACTCTATTAACTACACAAGCCAGGTGTCCAAAGACTAGATGTCCTCATCAGATGAGACAAGACCCACCTCAGTCCCAAGAGCTGTTATTAAGCCAGAAATGAACATGAGAATTCCAAGAAGTCACACGAAAACAGTATTAATTGAGGAAGAATACTGTTCAGATCCAGGGAAATACTTCATTTCATTAATGTGTAATAGTCACGATTTGATCCTGTCAGCACAAAATATTTATTAAAAGCAAAATACCTTGTTTCAATCAAGGAGAAAATTTTATTTCTAGTTTCTTTGTTTGACACATTATAGCATAATGTTGCTGTTACATGTATATGTCACTAGAGGTAAAATAAACAATAATGACATTACAAAGTCAGAAAGGATTTATTTCAAGAAGGTTTTTTTCAACTCAATATTTACTAAGAACAAATACTTAGAAACACTTTCTGAAATATCTCCTGGACTTCATTCAAAAAAGAGCTTGTGTTCCCTGAACTTTGTAACTTTACCAACATCTGTAGTGAAAGATCTCACCTTGATCTTTCATTTACAAACTCTTCCCCGCCATTATATTTTTGTCCTGGTTTCAGCTGGGATAGAGTTAGTTTTCCTCTCAGTAGCTGTTTTGGATTGAGTATGAGAAGAATGTTGATAACACTGATGGTTTTAGTTGCTGCTATGAAATCAAGGACTTTTTCCAGTTTCTCATATTCAGCTAACAAACAGGTGTGCAGGAGCTGAGAGGAAGCACAGCAAGACAGATAGACAAGCTGGCCAATGGAAATATTCCATACCAAAGATGTCACGCTTGGTTTATGAATGGACGTTGGCCAGGGCGCAGGAAGTTTTTTTCTGTTCTTCTTGTTTTGGGGAGTTTGAATCTTCTCAAAAATTAATGGGTTTGGCATTCCACATTTGCTTCTTGGGGACTGGCTGAGGATCAGTCATCAGGTGGTGAGAAAAACTGTAATGTACATAGTTTGCTTTGCATAGTCATTATAGTCATTATTATTCTCATTATAATACTCATTAGTATTAACAGTAGTACTAGTAACATTAGTATTTACTTTGTTGTCTTATTAAACTGTCTTTATCTCAAGCCATGAGTTTCGCCTTTTGTCCATTTCTCCTTCCGATCCCTCTGGGGGGGAAGCGGAGGGTTGAGTGAGTGGCTGCCTAGTGCTTAGCTGCCAGCTGGCAGGTTAAACTATGATCATTTTGATAACAAAATAACTGAATGATGGCAGCATTTGCTGTTTCAAATGACTGATATGCAACAACATAAAAAAGAGGCTCTTCTGAACAAAGAATCAAGTAAAAGAACTTGATTACCTGAAAATTTCTTTATTTTTTCAGTTTCCTTAGTTTTAAAGTATATTTACTATACTTTAAGAGTAAAGCTACCTTTACAATGTAAAAATGAACAGTAATTTTCTTATCAAAGAGCAGATATGAATCGGATGGTTTGATCTAATTTCTAGAAAACCTTTTAAGGTCACTGTAAGGTGTTTTGTTTCAAGCATCACTTTAATCTGGAGAGAAATGCATTACTTAGGGCAAGTGTTGGGGTTGGAAAAGAAAATTGGATGTCATGTTTTGTTAGTGGTCCTTTTACAGGTGGTGTGAAGGTATAAGGGAAATCATGAGTTTTCCTCCTTAACTGATCAATTTTGGTGTTTTTAACAATGTGTTTATGGAAGAAGGGGTGTGGATAGACTCACTCAGTTTCACTCTCAGATGTTGATGTTGAATCTCAACTGGAATGTGGGACTCTTCTCTAGGCCGATGAAAAGACAGAAGACATCTCCATAGAGTGATTCATCCTTCCCATGTTGGAGAACACTCTCAGGACAGAGTGAGTCTGCCCTTTGAAAAGCTCAGTCCCTCCACACAGCCAGAGAGGAGGCCAACAGGAACTTGTTTGGTTGCACTGGGTCTCCAGCTTTCAGTCATACAGCTTTTTATGTGAATAATTTTACCCTTTCTGTTGGCAAACACTATGAATTTAAATATTTAGACGACTACATTGGCCCTTAGCTCCAGTGTGCTTCATCTCCACTGGTAATTTAATAACACTAGGATTTAGTTGTGATATTGTTAAATTGCATGATTTTGGCCCACAGAAGCTGTGAGGATCCCAAAGCCCTCCTGTATGGTTCTGGGTTAACAATACTAGTCAAGGAGCATTCTCAATAAGCAAAAGATACAAAAGATTAACAACTATGGCAATTCACCATGATACTAGAATATGGGATCCTGGCACAAAGATGAGAGAGAACGAAGGGCTCTGGCATGGAATTTGCTGCAATCAGAGGCAGGAACCTTGCATATAATCTCCAAACATAGCAAATATTGCTTTGGAACTCAACCCTGGGAACTGCTGAGAAAAGCAGCTCTTTTACTGCAGAAAAGCATTTGAGGTTTCCAAATGCACTTTCATTCTGACGCAGAATGAAACAACACCTAGCAAAAACTTTCCATTAAAAAAGAGCGAGGTACGTCAGGATAATCTGTAAAATCCCAGTTTATGGTATTCGTCACAAATGTGAGAAGCCCACAGGCACACCACGGATTTGAATTGAGCTGCTTATTTTCAAAATGAGAGTGTTAGCTGTTACCTATTTCCACCCTACACCTCCAACTCTATTGAAGAATTAAAGAATTAATAACTTTCTTAAAAGTCTTTCAGCTGAAGTGTTACGCCATATTTTGACATAATATTTTTTCATTGCAATTTCTCAATCAACTCTAGCACTAGATATGATCTTCTACCATGTGTAATCCATACTTAAGAACAAGTTTTTCATCAAACTTTAGACTTGTGTACATGTTTGTATATTTACTTGATTATGTGTTCTTACCTCAGTCCAAATTAGAGAAAAATTCTGTAACACCAGAAGCTTTAACAACTGCCTGGAGTGAGATTTTCATTCTATGTCCATTTATTTTCTTCTAAACTCCTAAGAAAATTGACTTTGAAGTTGGAAAGAGAGAATTTTTTTGGTTTGCTTTTATTTGGTTTTTTTTCTTCCCTTCAGTCTGTATTTCGATAAAATACTCAAACAACAGGAAGAACCACTCAGGAAATATAATTTCCAACTAAAATTCATAGGAAACTGATACATTTCTTTAAAACTTTTTCCAAGGCTTAAATATTGATGAAAATCATCTCTGGCCTTTTATAATGAAAAAAGGAAAAAATGTCTTCCCTCCCCCCGCCCCCAACATTCTCATCTCTGTTTATGGGAGCTCTCCTAACAGAAAACTTGAAGGTTGTACCTTTGCCCCTTAGTTGTGAAAGCTAGGAGGCAAGTCTTTATTTTGAAATCCACAAGCATTAAATTCACTTGAGGGAATATGAATCTCATTTTCCAGCGTTGTATCATTGACCTGAGACTTTGCTCATTTATCCCTCTCTATCCGCTTCCCACAACTCCATTACATACAGTCTGGAGCAACGGGTGTTAATAAACTCAGTTTAATTTGAACTTTTTCAATTACTATTATTTGCTGTCTTTGTAGTGAACAACATCGAGCAACTTCTGCCTCCTCAAGGAATTCTTGCTACATTTTTATCCTGCTTTTTCTCTGTGGTTTGCTCCTAAAAGTCACTGCTGCCAGCTTCCTACCCACAACCCTAATCAGGAGCTGGAAGAGCAGGTCTTATGAGTTAGCGATGAGTGCTACTTGGCAGTTGTCCTTGTTAGATTCCAGGATCCATGGCTTCAAATGGATATCACACATACATGCACAGTCATATACTGCCCTCCCACATGTTCACACATGTGTGCTGATAAGCAGAAACGTGTTCACACACTGTAGCGATAGTTCAGACCTGTCCAAGCTCCAACACATCTTTCAGTCTACGAGTAACCCTAATGCAAGCTCTGAAAATGACGCCTCTGTCTTTTTTTTCTTTTCTTTTCTCTTTTTTTTCCTCTGGAAAGCAATGTAGACATGTGTCGCTGAAGAAATGTTTGAGAGGCTCAAGAAGTTAGAAAGATGCAGGTTCCTGAACACAGGCTAATCCCACTATGCAGTAAACAGAAAATAGATTTATGAAAATTATAACCTCCAAAATAGTTGCAGCATTATTGCATGTCTCTGCAAATGACATGATGGGTTCATCTACAGTAAGGCTCAGACGCTACAGCTATTAGAGCCTGAGGTTGACTTCAGCAACATGAAACTACAGGTACTGGAAGAGCTGTGGCAGTCAATGCAATGAGAGCATTTTCCAGTGCGCTACTAATTCCCCTTTACCAGGCTTTATTCCTTTCACAGTGGAGCCTGTGGAATAGAAACAAAGAGTGAGGGCATCTTCAATCACCCAGGTATATCCACAAGAGGACACTTTGGTGTGTTTTGTCCATCTTTGCTCCTCAACTGGTAGCCACATGCTCAGGGTCTCTAACAGCTTGCTCAGTGGAGCTCCATTGGAGGCATAGTCTTCAAATACAGTTATCCTAGAGTCCTAACAAAATAACTGCTGCATAGACCTTCTCCCAGAGTGACTTTGGCATGTGTGTGTGAAAGTTGGGCTGGACATGGGTTCCCATCTCAGTGACACATATTCAGTGAATATTAACTTTTGTAAAAGAGGAGACACACATCTTGTGGTACATGGTTTTGACACAGACAAATTTTTGTAACCTTAGTAAGTCATTTAAGTTCTCATGCTCCAGTCTTTTATCTGTTCAGTAGGAACAGAGGCTTTTCTTTTCCCGGTGTTGTAAGCTCTCCTTGAGCAAGGCTGACCCTTGCTTTGTGCATGTGTGCAGAGTGCTTAACCTACTGGGGCTGAAGACTTGCTGAGACTTAGAACTGCTACCTTTAAAATAAAAATTCCCATATTCACAATGCTGACATCAGAGGGAGCTGATGGAGCCCAGTGGGAGCTCAAATGCCTTTAAAATTTGGGCCAGTAGCTGAGAGCCCTGAAGTACCCAATTTGGTAAGTGTGTTGCTATTGGGAAAAAATATACCCAAAAGCTATAGCACATGGCCTATGTATTTTGTCCATCTTACTCCTTACAGTCCATCTTCTGGTGCTGGTTTTAAATGGCCCCCATACTGGGGCTTCCACACTACTGACACTCTCCTACAATTACTCCAGGATTTCCAAAGACCAACCAAGGGACTTCCTCGCACACAACCATTCTCCCAGGCTCCCATCTGCCCTGTGGCCCCAGTGGCAGGTCTGTGCTCTTTTCTTCCTCCAGTGTATATCTCACCTGCCTGATAACAAACAAAATTATCTCAGCTTGTCTCAGCGCCAACATTCCTGCTCTCTTTGTGGTGACAGTCTAAATTACAACTAATATTTGACAACTAACGGCTTGCTAAAAGTGAAAGTGAAAGTGGTTACTTGGAGCAAAGGCATCCAAGTGGAAACATATTTTAAGAAATAAACCACAATATCCATAAGATCTAATACACATGTTTACTCACCAGTCCTTTAGTGATCACCTATGTTGAGATGGCAGAAATTCTTTGTCATTGACATCCCAGTAACTGCCAAAAAAGGGAATTAAGCCATTTTTGTCTTTGTATATCATTTTGATCTGGCAACACCCAACTCTGATAAAGCACAAAAAAAGAGACAGACTGTTGAGACCTAATGGCTTTCTCCACTGTTTTTCAAGTGTATACCCAGGTCTTCTTATCTGGGAAGTCATTGTATTGCTTCCCTGTTTGTTCTTCCCAGAACCCTACTGCATCAACTCATTCAAGCAGGTAAGGTTTATGACCCCAATAAACAGCGGTCTTCCCCCATTTCCCAGAACACAACTGTTTCTCATGTGTCTAAACTTTACCAAGTAATGGCGACACAACAGCTAAAATCCTGCCGTGGCCACCATTCCCACAAACAGCCTATTCCAGAACTGAGTGGCTGTTGCTCCAGCAATTTGATTTTCATAATTTCTCTGTCCAAATATCAGCCCCATGCTCCATGCTAAAGAATTTACCTCTTTGCTTTCTGGTAACCTCTCCTCAAATGTTTATAGACTGTTACTAGATTCCCCATGCTGTGGTTTCAGAGCCAAGCCATTCATCTTCACACATGACTCACAGGCTCTTTTCCTCAGCCAGTTAATCATGAAGTAGAGTTTCCCCCAACTTACCTTCTGTGGATCATCTATATCTTTCTGGTAATGAGGTGCCCAGAACTGAGAGCAGCATCCCAGGTGCAGTCTCCCTAGGCTCATCACGTGAACAAAGCTCATCTTTCTGCTCCTTGTCATCATTCCTCTGGGTCTCCAGCCCAAACTCACAATGATGGTTCAGCTTCTGCAGCACCCCGCAATATCACAGCTCTGCTTGCTGCCCATGCTCACCCTGGTATCTTTGTCATCAGAAGTGCTTCTACCTGCCAGTGGGGAGGTTTGTGTCAAACTATTTCCATGCCCAGAGGAGCTCTATAAACTGCCTTTTCCAACTCCACTGTCATGTGGTTTCCCCCTTGTGTGTCCAAACTGTCTTCACAGCTCTGTGTTTGTCTCTTGTCCTCACTGGTTTTTGCTAAATCTGTTGGCTCTCTTACCATGATGATGATAATCTTCCCAGACCACGGAAGTCTTAGTCTATTGTTTTTAATGCCATCCCATTCATTCCTTGCAACCACCTGGGGAGAAGCAGAGGAAAGCCCAAGCAGAGCTTTTGACAACGCTTAATCCAAATCTGATTTGCTCTAGTTATGTTCTCCCAGCAAGAATTACACCAGCAAGTACTCCCTCAAAGGCTGGTACACCTTCCTGGACGAGAGCTCCTCTGTGAAAGAAGAACATCTGTCTCTTTCTGTGCAGGGGAGTTAACCCTGTGTGACAGCAACATCAGGATCCAACCTCAAGGTTATATCTACTCTGTCATATGAAGTAGAGTCTCAGTCACTGGAATATGGTCTCATTGGTACTGCAGTTTTAGCAAAGTTCTTGGCACAGTTTTGGTCCAGAATGGCTAGAATTCTCCCATATGAGGGTAAGCGCAAGCCAGGGACAAATCCAGATGACAGGTTTTACCCTGCCCTGAGCACAGAGGTGCAGGCATAGGCCACTCCAGCCATGGTGCTGGAGAATGTTCTTTTTCAATTTACAACAACAGATGTGATCAAAGTCTTCCCTTAGGCTGTCAACAGAAAGGTCTCTGCCTGTTCCACGTACACTGACACAACTCCATCGATGCAGTTCATTGTCTGAGTAACTGCACAGAAATAACACCAAATTCTGCCCTGATTTACTTTATCTGTTCATTCCAGCTGAGAGAGTCACCACCAGGAAACACTGGAGAAAGCATCTCATGCACACTTCCTCCGTGCTGTGACGTGCAGGGTAACTGCTAATGGAGCAGAGACAAGGGTGAGGACAGCCAGAGGCCTGGGAAAGGCAACAGAACAAAACCAGGAAGAGGACATGCCCTTACCAGGTTTTCCCCTCTTTAATAAAATTGTCCAATAAAAAGTTACACCCATCTTCCAAACTGCAGACCTCTTTTTTTTTCTTAGGGTTTTTATTTTCCTTCCACCCTATGAATTTTGCAGAAGATATGAAAACGTTAGTAGATATCCAAGTCCCTGGGAAGCATTTAACTACCTATAATCACTTCTCGAAGGTCATATGATGTAAATCAGCTGATAGTTTTCTGTTCTTCCCCTCAGCCATCTTCCTCTGAAACACGCTGTTAGCAGTTTTGAACAGGCATGTTTATAGAGGATAATACCATTCCAGGCACTTCCTGCAACCATGTGTTCTTCATTTGGGAGTATCACGTAGAAACATTGCTTCATGTGGCATTTCCAAATAAAAACCTCATGGTCCTGACTCTAAAAAGCTGCATAAAATTCTACCCTTGTGGTATTTCAGGGGAAATAATTGATTTTTTTTTTTCTTCATTCTTTTTCTAATAAGAGTGGAGCAAAAATTTTTTTGGCACGAGAACTAAATTCTGTTCCGGATTATATTTTCTGAACCCCTTAAGGAAAATCTTCCTAACAGTTGTCTCTACCTGATCATAACGTATCAAATCTGGGTCTATTTGTAGTTTAGGTTAGAGAACTGCTCTGTACTCTCCCCTCCAGCTTCATTTCACTTTCTTTTCTTTCCAGATGACACTGGTTAGTTGTTTATCCATAAGAATAAAATAAATGGGAAATCAAACTCAGTGGTATTTTCATCTCCAACTCAACCACACAGTAACACACGTCAACTCCATCTCAAACCCCCAGTACATCCAATGCATTTTGTCTTTTCACAGGCAACGAGATCAGAAGAGCCTCAAAACAACAGAAAAGTGAGTTTCTTGGCATTGTACAATTAATAAGCACATTAAGATAATTAGTACTGCAGCAAGAAAATACATAATCCTACTTTTTCAACTCACTTTGTAGTACCTGTACATTTTCTGAATATTCTTAGTTTGCAGCTGATTTCATTCAGCTGATTGATGACCAGGGATTATTTAAGAACTTTTCATTTATTTTTCCTGCTAATTTTTGCTTTCTTCCCCTTTGGAGTCTATTTGTCCCTCTAAGCTTTGCAACGATTCCATTAGTGTAAACACTGTATGGAAATAAACCAAAAAGCCCATGTATTCATAGAAGAATCTGAGAACAATGAGAAGATTTCATTCTTTCTTTTGCTGTTAAGTGCTATTTCTTCTATTTTTTCCATAGGATAAAATGCTTGGAAGTTTTAATATCTTATCATCATTACATTTTTGGTGCCTAAAATTTTAGCCAAATACCTTTCAGAAGTGAGATACATTCAGAAAAAAAGAAGAATATTAGAAAATATATCTAATTCAATACATTTCTCTCTGTCCTGTGGGCACAAAACCTCAGTTCACAAGATTTCTGTTGCACCACCACAAGTTTTTATGCCACAGGTGAATGGGAGAACATTAAGTAATTGAAAACATGATGGTTTCAGTCAGTAAAAAGTTGTTTCCCAAACATTTCCCTTTCATGCCTGGAAATTTGGGTTGGTTTAAGAAGATTTTACACTAATCTGAAACTGCCTGTCTGTAGTCTGAAACCAGGACTCTGGTACATAACTTTGCACAGGACTTCCCCCATGCAGAGAGCACTGTTGGAACCTTGGGCATTGATATGCAACATAGCTTCTCCAACACTCACAAGTCATTAGTCAAATGTTGCTGAAATTTAAAGGACTGACCTATAAATCAAGAAGATTTTCTTTTTAGAAATAATACAATTGTCTGCCCTCTGTTATGCAGCTTGACCCTTTTGTCCATAACCACACAAAAAATGAAAACTTGTTTTGGTCTGATTGTAGTTCATAATCTAAAATCTAGAAAGTCACACGATTCCAGCAGCTGGAAGTTAAAGGAGAAAAAAAAAAAAGTGAAACTCATGGTACAGTCACTACAGCTGGCATCTCTGCAAGAGGTAGACTGGTTTTTTTCCATTCAGCATCATCTTTCAGTACACTGAATTTTAACACATGAAGATCAGAATACATGTTCAAATACCCATGGAAAAGATCTGATGGAAAAGCAGGCCCCTTGGAGTCACTGAATTGTCCCACAAAAGCTCTGGGGCATTCCTGTTTTGGAGGAGATGATTGCACTGCAGTAAAGGTAAGCATGGAGAAAGTAAAAAGGATGTACAGTTCAGGACTTTGCTCTTTACAATGCACTGCCCCTTGGAGATATCAATCTGCTCCTTCCTCACTGTTTCCTCTATGGTAACATCATCCTGCTTTCCTGGAGGTTTGGGTTTTTTTGTGTTTTGGCTTTTTTTTTTTTTAACTTAGTCTTCAACCATGTGAACATAGGAAGGGAATATTGATTTCTCATAATAAATTTTTTGCAATTGCAGAGGCCTAGCCTCAGCTCTCCCTCTCCTTCTGTCTTTGAATCTAGGAGTCTTTTGGCCTCTGCAGCAAGGATAGTGACAGGCTGCAGGGAAGCATTTTGTGGCTTGTGATATGTACTGGACATAGCACAGATTTTCTACCAATCCGTCTGAAATTCTGAGATGGCAGAAGACTGGACTCCAAGGACCTGAAGGAGTCCTACTTGTCCTGTGCTCTGAATTTGATTTCTGTCCAGAACATTGGAAAGGGAGAAGCTGCTCACTCTCTATTTTTGGAATGAAGGTCTATTTACAGTTGCTTTGGAGCCTACAGTCAGTCTAAAGTCTTTTAGCAGATGCTTTGTGTGGTCTTTGAACTCTTGCAAGCTACAAGCGAAGGGAAAAAGAAGAGGATTTCTGCATTTTAAGGCCAAGAGCTTTTCAGATTATTTAGAATCATCTCCAAAGTAAACCAGTCGCATGATTTCCATCCAGTTCCTTCTGTCCTAAGCTCAGCTGCTTGTGTCAAAGATGCCAGGCACTTGGAGATGATGACAGGTAAGGGAAAGAGCTGCATATGGTTAAAACATAGCTAGCAACATCCGGATGCTGCATATGAATCAGGACATGTGATGTTGTAATGGAAGAGTGGCATCCGTTCCCTGGCTGCAGAGCGTTGGTGGTCCTTCCAGCTGTTCCCTGGAAGACTTGTCTGGCATTTTCAGTCTCAGACTTGATAACAGGGGTCCCTGGTGGCCTTGGAGAAACATGGAAGGATTTCAGATTTCTGTTGGCCACAGAACATTGGGAATCACAGACTTTGTCCAAGGATTAGATCTGTAGGAGAGTCAGATTCCCCAGGGGCCACTGCTGACAGCACAGCTAAAGCGGAGCTTCATGTTTTCCAACTTGCCTGTGGTCTACCACACAATTTGTTTGTTATGCTGAGCCTAAAGAAGCTTACCACTCACATCCAGCAGTAGCTTTGGCTTGAAGTACAAAGTAGGCCACTCACTCGTGCAGCAGACTGCAGGGGACCTCAAGAGAGACATGACCCCACCGCCTAAGACAGTGCACTGGAAAATCAGCCTCTCTGTGCTGCTGTCACAATGTGAGACAGCAGCCGGGCTGGGCTGAGGTCTGGTTATGCTAGAAGCTCATCCCTTCATCCCTTCAGCAACAGCAAGGGCAATAACTCTGGCTCTCAGAGGCCTTTCTCAGAAGATTACCTTTCCCTTCCCTGAGCAGAAGACCATGGAGGTGACCCCTAAGCCTTACTCCTATTTGCCAGTGCCTTGATGAGACAAGTGACAGGTTATGTGTGAACTCCTCCTTTGCTCCTGTCCAGTCACAAGTCCAGTGAACTTTAAACTCTTCCTGGAAAAGGGAAGACTGAGAGGGAAGGAACACATCTCATATTAGGAAAGCCTGAGAGATTTGGAGCTGTTCAGCCTGGAGAAGAGCAGGCTCCGGGGAGACCGTATTGCAGACTTCCAGTACCTGAAAGTGTCTTCAAAAAAGCTGGAGAGGGACTTTTTAAAAGCGTATGTAGTGATAGGACAAGGGGTAGTGGCTTTAAACTATAAGAGGGTAGATTTATATTAGATATAAGAAAGAAATTCTTTATTACGAGGTTGGTGGGACACTGGCACAGTTTGCCCAGAGAAGTTGTGGATATCACCTCCCTGGAAGTATTCAAGGCCAGGTTGGAAGGGACTTTGAGCAATCTGGTCTAGTGGAAGGTGTCCCTGCCCATGGCAGGGGGGTTGGAACTGCATGGTCTACAAGGTTCCTTCCAACTCAAACTTTTATATGATTCTGTCATTCTATGAAACAGTAGTTTCCAAGGGCAATCCCTGATTCAGCTGGACACATTCTCGCTGTTTTTTGGCAAACCAACTGCCTACATCTCGTCTGCTGGGACACAACAGAGTCTCAGGAGACCTCCCAAGGTCTGGTCAAGGCTCGTGAATATGGTGTTATTAGTCAAACTTCAGGGAAATCCAATGGACAGTAGTGAGTCATCTCATCTGGCTGGAAGCAACTCAGTAACACTAGGATCCCCACTTTCTCAATGGAGAGAAGTAAACTTCTGAGGTACAGACTGTCTGACCTATTTTACCACATATTTTAGGAAGAGATGATGATCTCCGATGAGTGGGTTCACTACACCTCCACTGGCTATGAAAGGAGAAGCCAACTCTGAAAAAGATGCTACAGCATCTGAAGTTACGTGAAAGGAACCCCAGCCCTGGTCTTCATCTGGAGACCATTAAGTAGCGCATGACCAAAGATTTCCCTATTTTCTTCGGTTCAGTTGCTCCTCTGCTACTCATAAGTATTTAAATATGGCTACTCAGCAAAGTACGAGCCATTTGATGAATGAAGTTTTACAGAACAGCTCCAGTGGTCCATCTCAACAAATTTAAGTAGAGTTGTTGAAAGGTGAGAAAGTACTTGTGCTGTAAACATGGGAACATACTACTAAATGACATGCCCACCCACTTCTTGGTCTCTTTCCACAGCCAAAGCAGTAAAAAGGGACCTTAGTGTAAGTGTGAATCCAGCTCTTGGAATGTTTTTCCATTTCCTTGTATTTACGTTAATGAACACTGACACTACAGACTCACATTCCCAGCTCAGTACTTCACCAGACTGACCAGCAACAAAACCAAGGAGATGAGACTAAACAGATGA
>Ga0181612_172097_pt1 | contig 15380 bp, 9 predicted proteins | sample HoacroProtozoa21_FD_119630 | JGI IMG/M metagenome (GOLD analysis project Ga0181612, IMG submission 119630) | Hoatzin crop microbial communities from Cojedes, Venezuel. Combined Assembly of Gp0051906, Gp0051904, Gp0051908 | reverse complement strand
CTTCTTCCCTCTGAGGGTGACGGAGCACTGGAACAGGCTGCCCAGGGAGGTTGTGGAGTCTCCTTCTCTGGAGATATTCACGACCTGCCTGGACAAGGTCCTGTGCAGCCTGCTGTAGGTGACCCTGCTTCGGCAGGAGGGTTGGACTAGATGACCCACAGAGGTCCCTTCCAACCCCTACTATTTTGTGATTCTGTAATGCTGTACTACTAATTACACAATAATCATCAATTTACAGGAATTATGTCACAAACCTAGATGTGGAGATCTGTGTGTGCACACTTCTCGAACTGTCAGTGTTCCACTCAATTCCAAGTCAATGCTTACTGATAATCAGTTGGAGCTGTATTACGGAAGGTTAGATTTCAACGTGCAGTTGCTTTTGCCAGTGTTCAGACACAAACTGGACTTGAAGCAACCGCATACAACTGCTCAAGTTTTCATACCCTCATAGTTACAGGACTCAATAACACAGGGATCTGAATACTGCACAATTTACTCAAGCTTATATTGTTCTCTGGGAATATTAGGATCACATAGTATAAATAATTAAAAAATAATGATCAATAAATAATCAAAGCAAATTGCTTGCAAAGCACTATCATCTGAACTGCTTTTAAAAACACTGTGTTCCTAACTAAAGAGGCTGGATTGTGAATTAACTGCAATCTCACAGAAATAAATATTCATTAGACTCCTGTTGCTTATGAGATAATCTGAATCTAAGGCCTGGGTAAAGTTCAGGTTTATTTTGCTCATTGTTCTTAATTAATAGCCAACCTTTACCAGCATTTAGATTTCAGCACTGAAAAATATTTGGATTGTGAGAGATCTAAGATTAACTGACACCAGCTACACACCTCGAGCAAACATAAACTGTTACAGAGTATAAGGCTTTGGATAACAAACCAGTTTCTGTGTTCATTCTCTTCTAATGACAATAATACTACCTTTCCTTACTTCAAGGTGAAAGGTTTATTACTTCCCCTACTTTCTCTTTTATCAGATCTCTGCTGCCAGTGGATGATGAGCTGTTCTCTTGACTTGCTAACCAGTGTTCTCAGACAACCTTCTAACAAGCAATTTTATTTGTATTTGTCTGATAGAGAAGTCTCAGAATGGGGTTTGAAACATCACAGCAAAAATACATCCTTCTGCTGTTCTAAAGCACTTTATCTGTTTTTCTGTTACTGCGGCTGACATGTCGCCCATCAAACACAGTGCTACAACATAAGAAGAGGTATCTAAGTGCCCTCAGCTTGCCAGATTTGAAGAAGTGAGAACCTTTCCAGTGCATCTAAAGCAGTGTGTAAATATAATAAAGTGCCTCACGACAAGTATTACTTAGCACTGAAATTTGCAGGCCTTAAAATAGGGCTCCCTGGGGTAAACAGCTTTCACTACTGCACAGCTTTATTTCCTGCTCATACTTTTGAATGTGTTTGGGGATCACAGATCACATGCTTAGTGATTCAATTCTTCTAGTATTTCTATAAGAAATTAATGATCTACCAATTTTTTGCAATTTCTACTAAAGAGGTACAGCTTTGAAAGCAACTAAGTGGCTCGGGTTCCCAAATCCCAACTGGAAAAGTGACCAGGCACTCACAGCTGAGTACAGCAAAACTGACCCAGCCCTCAAAGCATGGGTCCATGCACATGCTAGTCCACAGCATCTTGTTAACCCAGAAGCTCTTGGTTCCCGAAAGCCAGGATATTATTAGTACATTATCGACCTGACCTAAGGTGCTATACCTCTATGCAGAGATAAATCATAAGGGAAGAGCACTGTGCTGCTACAGCTGTGTAACACCTGGCTCTTGAACAAGTTCATCTGTTGCTAGCCCCTGGTCTTCTGCACCATGCTTCACCATGACAACAAACAGAGCTTGAGCAACAAAGAAAACGTCTCCAAAATCAGGTGGAATTTCAATACTACTCGGCTGAGGAGGTGTCAAATATAGAGCATCCCAGTGTATTTTTTTCCAGTACACTGGTGCTATCAGTCATGAAATGATTTCTACTGATAAAGAGCTCGTCAGAGAACAGGAAGAGTTTGATTTGCATTTTTTTGGTTTCACTCAGTGGAGAAGACTGCAGAAAAAATTATTGAAGCCATTGTGAGCGTCAGCCAGGACTTCAAAATTTGTTTTCTTAAAAAAAGAGAAAGACATATTTGTAAACCAAAGTGCTTCCTAAACTAATTTTTCAAGGCACTATTTTTTTATCAACTTAAGGCAGCTAGCTCTTCACTCAGATCAGTGCTAATTAAAAAGAGAAAACACTACATCTGCTGCATAAGGAATTAGGTAGTACCTCTTCAGAATGCTTTGTCTCAAATAATGAGGAAAGTAATATACATGTCAGTAAGACTGTCAAGATGTCATGTTTTACTATCTGTAGTACTCATTTGTTTTTTGTCATCAGCTATTCTTTGCATTCTGGTATGATACTGCAGAATGACACTTTTGCATAATGTTAGCATTTAGCATGCTTCACCCCAGGAAATATTGCTGTTCCCCAGGGGTGATATTTTGCTTCAAGATATTTGCTTTATAACAGTGATTATGTCTCCAACACGAAGTTAGAAAATAATAAAAAGAGGAAGTGGGGATTCCTGAGCATATTTTGTGATTTACTTGTTACTGTTCTTATAGTGATAAATTTCCCCAAGCTCCAGCTAGAGCACCCTTAATTTCATCACTCATTGTTCTGTTTTCACCCCCAAATCAGACAGTTATATGCATTCAGACATTAAACATTTTCTAGAAATACAGTGGCAGGCATCTTTGAGAATTTTAGGTTGTAGACAAAAGCAAATGCAGAAGGTGGTTAACGTGAGTTACACACAGAGACAGCACATACAACACCTCTGGTCAGATGGAAATACTACTGTTTAAGTAGACTGTCCAGGTTCCACTTTTTCATAACATCATCCACAACATGATTCAAGTAAGAAACGAACCATGGTAAAACCCGGAGTCTGCAGTGGGCTTTGGCAGGACAACAGCTGCCAGTCTTTCCCCTGAGTGAGAGCAGGTGGTGACCTACATATGGACCATTTCTTGTTACTTTGGGGTTCATCAATTTCAGTTGTCACTACTCACAGCTCAAATCTCAGCTGTGCAGCTAAAACTGGAACCTCCTGTGCTACACCACCATGCTAGGATGAACTCCTTTCCTCCCTTTGAGAGGAGGAGGTCTCATCTGATGGGGAGGCAAGAGATAAGAGAATGGTTAATGAAGCAGGCCTAAAGGTGGAGTCTGGTGTAACTGGACTAAGGGCTTTGGACACTAAGCTAATGAAATGTGAATTACAGTATTGGTTACTGCTTTGTTATTATAACAGTGCTACCACAAGCCAGTGTGCAATGTGCCTGGATTCACTGGAAAATCTCCAGAACCATAGAGGTTGAAAAAAGCTATATACTTAGCTGTTCCAAAAATTAAACGCACGTGCAGATACATTGGTAGCAAATTATAAGAAGATAATGCAGAAGGCAGTATCCTTGTACACTCTAGAGTTGATACAAAATTTAGATAGTAATTTGAATAATTTTACTCATCTCTCTATTAAAACAAGATTAGTTAGATTATACTCCTCAGAATTGCCTCCCACCTGCTGTGAAACAGAAAGTTTTACTATCTATTTATTAAGATTATATGTGATTCTTGTTTGATTACTGTTAGCAATGAGTTATTTTGAATATGGTCTATTTATCTTAATTTTAAATTTTCCTTTTTGCACATTTTCATGAAAATTTCTTGTACTTGTAGTGACCATAACTCTGTAGACACTTGCCTGCTTGAAATTTCTACATACAAACTCACCCGCTGGAAATCTTGCTGAAAGAGAATAGAATAGGCATATAACTACAGTGAAATGCAGTTAATTCAGCTGAGTGAATATTTGTGGATTTTGTTAATTATTTTTTTTATTTCAGGACTTCATATTGCTCTATCATTCAGTAGAGTTGTGTAAGGGGAAAACTAACATAATGACATTGCCCATCCTTCTACAAAAAAAAAAATTAATTTCAAGAGAGGCATCACTTTGAACATTCTCTACCAAACAGAAAAGCTAAAATATCCTTGCATTTTAAAACCGCTTACTAAAATAGACAGGCTAAACCATTTTAAGAATTCACAGAAAAAAGTAATGAAAAATGTTAAATATGGATAAGCTTTTGCAGGTATCACAATGCTTTACAAAGGACTACTTCACTTTTAACTGTTTACTGAAATGGCTAGCATCTGTTGATAAACTGCAGACTTATGCAATACCCAGTCTAGCAAGAGCTCATATTATATTAAACAGACAAGATCAAATCTGCAGAATAAATGTTAGCAAGTAAACAGAACAGTTTATGAGGTAAATAGACATGATGTCTGAAGCTGCTTCTTCTACTAATTTATACTGATACTCAGCTTGCAATATAATCTGTTGGAGAACAAACTCATACACAAGCACTCAGAGTGTGGGGTGCCTATGTGTGCTGGTGAGAAATTCTTCTGTTTAAATCTTGTGAGCCAGAGATAAATTTTCTCATGTAACAGGAAGCCAACATTAGAAAATATATTCTAATTTCAGAACATAGCACGAATATATGAATATATAGCATGTACTGCCTCTCCTGAAATACAGGAATTCATATTTTTGGATTCAAGTGAAATGTGCTTTCAGGTAAAATGTGAAGTCTTATATCATGTAGTATGACTGTTCTTATCTATTATATACAACACAGCAAATGTGCATTTGTCAAACAACTTAATTAACCCTTTTCAAGGCAGAAACAGTCACTGAAATACTATTTTTCCTGTGTACTACTCAGAACGCAAAAGTAAGGAACAAGAAGTAATGTGATAAAGCGCTGATGCTCCTTTTAGATAATTGTATAATATTGCAGATACAAATTTCTTAATTTTAACAGTACTTATAGAATAAAATCTGGCATATTATAGAAAAAAAATGCATTCTCCAGGCTTTTGCATAGCATATGTAATACAACAAATGCTATAATTATTTTGCATTGACAGTTCAGCCTGATGGACTAATATTAAGAAATGTTATAGAATTATCCTCTGCTTTCTTGAAGCAGTTACTAAAGCTCGGACCCAGCTGTGTATCATAGGTGTTAATACATAAGGCTGGAAAAACAGCCATTTTCAGGAAATTATAATGTTTCTTTTCTAAAGCTACTGCACTGAAATATTAGATTTTTTAAAAAATATTTTCCACTTACAGATCTTTAATGAACACTAATCAATCTAATGTTACCTTCCCTAAAGCCACTGGACAATTTTACAGCCATGTCCTACGTGATGACTAAGCTGTGAGTTAACATCTTCATTTTGAAACTGATCTTGTTAAACATTTTAGAGTTCATAGGCATCTCTGAGTTTATTTACAATACAGTGCTCCTTGTCACATAAATAAAATGACAACAACCTGAGTGCTTTCATATGAAAGAACAATGGAATGCTTTGTATTTACTTATGGTAAACTAACAATAATGAACGAGGAATAGCATGAAACAAGTTTATATTTGCCTTACCTGATCCACTAACTGGGAGTAAAGATCATAGCAATTGTCAAAAATGTATTTATAAGTTGAGTCCAGACAGGCTTTTACACAGTCTTTCACCACAGTACTGGCTCGAGGTGGGCTCTGCAATTCAAGGACCTAATAAAATATTTCATAAATGGCAGAATGACAGAATTAGATCAAACAGAAAAAAAATCTATGTGTTGCAATGAATGTAGTTCTGTAATACAGGATTAAAAGTGTTAAAATATAACAATGATAAAAATATTTTAAATTGTGTTGACTTAAGGTGATCTTAGTTTAAAGATACATTAAAACACATACTTCAGTTAGGCAAGTAGACTGTATCACTAAGTTTTATTTGAATGAAATCATTCATATGATGAAAGAGGCAAGGGTTTATATCTAAAGGTTATCCCACCATTTAGGAAATAATTAAAACCATATAATTAAGTGCATTCCTCTGAATATCAGTCAAATAGCTCTTCATTTTTGAAAGCAAAAGGTTCAGCTTTTTACTTCATTTTAGGATACCTAAAGGATAATCTTAATTGTTTTTATGTAGTGCCTAACACAGTGAAATCACACACTATTGTGACAAATGTTGTTTTGTGTTTGTGTATTTTCATCCAGTAATATCAACGTGTACCATTCCATTATAAAAATATTTCAGAATTTGACCACCTAGATATCAACATCTGGAGTGACTAAAGGAAGTAGTTTTATCAGACATATCTTGCTGTTTGTCATGTGATATTATGACACTACTAGGAAAACATTATTGTATATGACACATGTTCCTAAGGAATTCAACTCAGTTTATGTTACATGACTTGACTGTAAACTAATTTTAAAGGTACCTTTTTTGTTTCCTTTGGGAGATGTAAAAAGAATTGTTAAAAAAGGAGAAGACAGTTTATTTTTCAAAGATAATGGGTTTTACCACATTGTTAATACAAAGCATGGATAAGATGACTTCAATGATCTTCAGTAAGCTGAGAGATCTAATTTAAAACTGCAGGAGATGAATTGATTAAGAGTATTAAATAGAATATGATTTTTCTGGAAAATAGAAGGAAACAGCATTTTTTTTAGTGTCATTGTGCAAATAAAGGACAATACCTTCATTCGAAAAAAAGTAATGCTTGTAAGCAGGTCCACAGTGGATTTCAGATCTTGGAGTCTCTCAGAATTGCTGGCAGGAAAATTATCCTGGTGAATCAGGAAGAGAGGAATCATGCAAAATTGGAGTTACAGGTCAGATCCTTGAACAGCTAGGAAAAACCCTCTAGGAAAACAAAGATGCTTCTTGGAAGAATTAGAAATATTCACGTGTTGCCTGAATTCTGCCTGTGAGGAAGTCAATGATGACTATCCCTTTCACATGAACATGAACACTTCTGATAATACTCTTGTATTTGTAATACAAATGATTTAAAATATTCTGATATTTTCAAAACATTAATGGAGTAAAAAAACTTACAAAAAAATGGAAAATGTTGCTAATGAAAATAATTTATACGTTCTGCATAGCACATAAATCATTTGTAGGCATAAACGCAGTAGTAAGCTTAATGAAGAAATCATATACAAAATTTTTGCTATGATGTCCATCTTAACAGGAAGACTGATGGGAAATAATGTTATTTAAATGGCTTCGTACTAATGAAACATCAGCCAAATGTCCTCATGCTCCAATATCATCTGGGTAACATTCTGCAAAATTAAAAGATCCTAATACGAACATAGCAGCTGCATGAAGGATATGGTCTTAAAAACTGAGATTGTGCAACTTCTACTACGTCTACTGCCTTGGGGTTCTTTTAAATATTCCCTTTGTTCTTCAGTTTTAGAAAACAGGTCAGACAAACATAGAAATTCCTGAGTTGGAGGCTGCCATTCCTAGAAGCTGAAAGGAGAGACATAGCTGATGGAGCCCTAATAGCTTATGTATCATCCAAAAGCTTCGTGCTCCAGTGGAATGGAAAAGGAGAGGGAGTTCAGAACGGTCTGATAACTGCCAGGAATTCAGTGCATTCTACTTTCCTGAAAGGCTGGGTTTGGAGCGTACCTGAGTGGAAAGAGCTTCCATGAGGCACAAATGAAACTGAACATCCTATCACGTAGAAGAATGAGGAGACAAGTCTCAACACTCCTAGGATCTTAGCATGGAAGTTGTAGCAAAGATGTCAGCCTCTCAGAATAAATACAACAGTAACTGCAAATTGCACTCGATGAGTCAGTGAAGGTAAATAGCACACAAATTAACTTAATCAAGTTATGACTTAATTTAACCAAAGTTGTTGAATCCTACTCTTTCTTGAATGTCTGCTCATCCCTTGACCCATTCTTAGCTTTTGGAAAGAAAAGACTTTTTTCAAATAAAAAAAAATACTGTTGTTGAACTTCTTAAATTCTGTAAGTTTTTGTTGCAAAGGATTTGAGGTCTCCTGTCAGCACCCAGTATTTTCAGCTTCTATGCCACAAGAGGGATTAATCTCTAAAACTTCTTTAAGCATATAAAGTGCACAAGGATATTTACACAAAAAAAATTTGAGTTTTCCTCTAGATAGAATATGTTGCACATACCCTGTATTTAGATAAATCAATCCTCAGAGAATTGTGCAATTGATCCAACAGTTTTATGAACTTCTCCCTCTGTAAAAAGAAAACAAGAATATCTTGCATAAGAGTTTGCAGGTTCCTGTAACTGGTGGGGTTTTAGAAAGCTGCTTTCCATTCTTAATTTATTTGAAAAATAGATTGGTTTCCATTGCTTCATATAAAAGTGCTGGTCTGACACATCTGTGTTTCAAGGCCAGGCAACGTATCTTTAATCACCTTATTTTCCCTTTCTGTTCTACATTGTGTTTTACCTGATGTGCATTCAACACTGTGCAGTTATGCAATACATTAGTGAGGTGACAGACTTTCCTATGCAGTGTTTTTCTTTCTTAATGACTGATCTATTGTTAAATAACTCATAATATCTAGAAATTGAAAAGCATTGCCTGATGTCGCTGACCAAAAAGCAGTAACAGCATCAATTCAATGTAAAGTCCAAAGTTTTAACTGATGTTAGCAAGGCTTATTAAAACAGACAAAAATGTTAAATTTTTAGATTTGCCTTGTAATTGCTTGCACTCTTGAAGAAAGCACTTCCCCCCTCCTTAGTGTGTAGGAAATTATGCTAATTTACAGCAGAATTTTGTGCAAAAGTATGATTGAAAATTATACTTCAGAAACAGTAGCTTTTATAAGTATAAGCTGAGTAATACTATGTAGTTAGAGTTTTCCCTTTCAAATGTGATTAACTTGTTACCTTGATAGATGAAGGTGCAGTGAAAACATATTGTGAGATATCCAGCTGAGTTGTGCCATTCTCAAGTAATACTAATGAGAGTTTCTAATCACCAAATTTCGTGTTAGAACATATTCTATAGCCCACTGCAAAAAATTGTGAAAAAATCCTTGCCAGCCTACGTGAAAGCAGCATGCTTGTGGAAGCAGCAAGGTCTGATAGCTCTCAGAATGCATGACTGCATCCACACAATCCCTGAAATATGATTGGCACTAATATGAAAATAAAGTTCTTTGTGCACTGTCTCTCATCAGTACAGCCCTAACCTACACCAAAATCCACTAATTTAGCACAGTTCCCTTACGGGGTCAATCAAATGGGAACTTCTTTATCATGTTACAAATCTGTACTGAAATATTCAGTCATCCAAATCCTTCCCAGTTGTAGCCTGAGACTTGAACTGGAGATGTTCTTTTTGATGAATGATGTACAGCTATCTACTCAAAAATGCCTGTGATTCAAGAGAGAAAAATAATCTAATATTTTGCCTAGAAGTCAATTGTTTGAAAACAGAGCTCCAAATCTCTATTAGTGATGCTTACTACTGTCTTTTCATCCATCTGTTGAACTATGAATTGGATTGGAATTTGCGTCAAAGGTAAACTGGCATTAACATCAGAAAGAGGACTTAATCTCCTTCCAGTCTGAGGATAAAAGTAGTTCTGATCATTAGAAAAATAGAAAAAAAAGTAGAAAATCCAGAAAAAACATTCTAAATTTTGAAACCTGGATCCAACTCAAAAATCTAATAGAGCGTGAACATTAGAAAGAGTAGCCTTGTTTCAACGAAGATGTAAAGACATTACATAATAAACCATCAATTCACGTATAAAAGAAAACCTGAATAAGATCAGAGCAATATTGTGCTGTCATGGTAATACAATAATTAAATCATAACCATTCTGATAGCACTTTTCATCTGTAAAACTTTTTTACTTTCTAGTAATGGGGTAATGTTAATATTCCACTTTCAAAGCAAACCTCTAGCAGCAGGAGATAAAGTTCCAGTTCAAGAACAAAGTAAAGACCCAGCCCTGGGTACATTTGTATGTAAGTACTTCCACCAGACTTCACAATTAAAAGAAAAATAAATTGATATTTACAGTAAATATTTCTCTAAAAAAAATAGTGAATGGACCTGAAAATAATGACTTTATGTTTTTGGGATTTTTTTTAACAGGCTTATGGCATCCCTTAAATATGAAAATTTATTAATGTTAGTACTACTTCAGGAGTATTCAGAACTAACTCAATCATTAATGGCTGTCAGCAGTAGCATCAGATCCTGAGAACATTCAGGATTCAGCAATAATAACATAAATCAATATCTGATATTATTACTACACAAAGTGAGTTTCGTAGACATAAGTTCTATCTCAAAAGTACTTGTGCATGAAATGCAAACTGATATTTGGTTTCATCTATTGGAGGCCCTGTATGAAAAAATTATACAGGAATGCTGTACTTAATACACTGTTTGTTACAGATCAAAATTTGATTTAGCATCCCAAGCAAATTTTCTTTACAAAACTAAACATTGGTACTTTTTTCCAGGCATGGATTGAATTACTTTAATGAGCGTAGTCTGATAATTGCGTTTCTGACTTCTGATGGGAAGACAAAAGCAAAATCAGAATTAAGTCTTTCTTGGTTTATTAGTCCAAATGTGTAATTTCATAATGTCGAAAATCCTGAAAATCATAATGTTTCTGTTATTTTTAATACTGGAGAAGAGCATTAGTACCTTTAATGCTATTTCAAACAACTATAATTTCTATTTAATAATTTTAAATTACATTTAATATTTTGGTTCCTGCCAATAAATAGTATTTTAGAAAAAATCATGTTTTCATAGCTACTGTTAAATTAAAAATAGCTTTGATATCAACAAAACAAATAATAGCCGTACAAAAAAAGAGGAAGGAACAAATGCATTTGTCAGCAATAAACCACATTTATACTCTATCTCTGGCTATATCATGTGTAATAAGAGAGATACGAGAGATATGAAAGCAACCTCTTTGAATTTTTGCTCTCTCTTCCTGCTCCTGTCTCCCCCAGTGAGGGTGGGTGAACAAATTTGAATACAGAGTGAAAGTACATTTATTTTTCTTCATGTTCAAAGGCTAGTAAGTCCACACTGTGAGATACATGTCCACAGAAGGAAAGTTATCAACCACAGAAAAAGTACAACCACATTCTAAGGTGCTGGTATTCCTCCTAAAATTTCTGATACCTAAATCCAGGACTTGGATGATGCACCATTATTTCAGCAAACATGAGAGTCCATCATTATAGGCTCTTTTAAGAAGAATAGTATTTACGGCTAGATCCATAAGGTTAATATGAGTTCATTGATGACACATAGCCCAAGAAAGCAATTGCAACCGATACTTAGTCTAGTATAGTCAGCAGGTTGCAAGCCCCACTGCAATCAAAACAAAAACTGATCATTGAAGATTTTAATACTATGCACGTGTGCCAGTGCCTTCTACACTATATGCCTTACGTTTCACTGTATAAGGAACTGAATATCTTTTCTAGCTTTTATACTGATTGATTGTAAAGAGTCAGGGTGAAATTTTCAAAAGCTAACAGCAACTCCTATTCTTTAAAATGATGAACTTTTAAAAAATGTTTGAATATAGGAGTTAATATGGTATCACATATTGGAAGAAAAAAGATGAGGACTAGTATTGTACCAAACAAGAAAGATTACTTACCCCAAAGTTAGTAGCAGAAAACCGATCTGAGGCAGATACATTAGTTGCTGTTGTAGTATGAGCATAGAAGGCATTTATATTGGCCAACAATGTACTCATAACTGCTGGAACACCAGGGCACATGTATTTAGAAGATAAACAGGAAAAGTGCCTATAATTCAAACAAATGGACAGTTATTAAAGATGGCAAAGATTCTGCTCTTTCTCTTGCCACAATTTGTTTTCAGCTCCAGTGATGTAATTTCAAGCTACCTCATGGGCAATTGTTCAGATACATGTGAGGAAAATCCAGGCATGTTTTAGACATTGCCACTTGTTCCATACTGATATTTTCAAATTGAACACATTGGATTCACATTTGCTTTTCACTCTGTTAATTCTAAATACAAAACCATGATTTAACTATCTTAACTGCTATTAAACAAATCATTCATTATTAAACACAAACTTCATATCAAACACGAACTTATCATCATAAAAGGCCACAAGAGATCTATACTCTAGTGGAGAAGGATTTAATTGATGTCAACAAAAAGACTCAAACTAGCATTTTACTGTGGCTTGTATTTTAGGCGACATTATTAATGAAAGCTGAGGCATCAAGCAACTTCCAGGTTCACCTTGATTTGATTTAGGCCATATTGGAAACTATTCCACTTTGATTCAGGCCAGTAAAGTTTAGGTAATTAGTCTGTTACACCTGAATCAGCTTCATATTGGGAAACAACGTTTAAGAAAAGAGAAAGTTTGTCACTGAGCCTGTTTGGGGCTTCAGGAGAGAAAAGGCTTTATCCCCCATTTCATGTAGACTCTGAGGAGATTTACGTTCTTCCACAAGCCTGTAACTACTATCCAGAACCCTGATCTGGACTGTTTTGATCCCAGCAAGAAACTACAGCATTGCCTGTTGTGTGTCATGGTGATTGGACTAACAAGGGAGATTACAGCCACAGCATGTCTTTGTGCTGCATGCACGCACCATAGAAATATGAGCACTCCTACAGTGAGGTACACTACTGGAATGGAGGGGAAGCTCAGAGCGATGAACTCATTTGGCTATTGAAGGCTGAAGGTGGCAATAGCAGTAGGAGAAGAAGAAAAAAGGTTGTGTGAGCCTCATACTCCCGTTAGGAGTGGTTCAGTTAGAGCTGTTTCAAGGCACTTGTGAGAAGATCAGGCACTGAGCAGTTTTCTTCTGCAATATGTAGAGCTGCATAGGTCAGTGTGCAAACATGAGGGCTTATGCTCACATCATGTCGAATTCTACAGTAAAGAAAGGAATAGGGAAAAGGAAGAAACTGCTCCACAGCATTGCATTGCAGAATGTGAGTACAACTAGTTCCCAGGCTGAACATCGTCTCCCTCAGGATGCCAGGACTTCGCCATTCCAACCTTTAGAGCCTCTAACTGGAACCATTTTTTTATTTCCAGCTTGTATTCAACAGAATCTTGAATGTAAGAATTTGGGCTGACTGCTGATCACAGACTAAATAACAGTGCGAAGTTGTTTCCTATTTGGTTTTAAACTGTTCTGACTCCCTGACTTGCTAGTAACCTTTCTGTTTCACTTTTCTTAAAGAAACCAAAGACTGCTCACAGCACCTCAGGCCAGCAAATGTAAGAAAATCGCAATAGTGACTTCCACCCAGCTCTGATTTTTAAGCAGTTTGCTTCATGGGCAATTAGAATTTAGAATTTGTTAGGTGAAATTTTAATACTGCTGAATCAGTGAGAACATTATGTCAGGTCATTAATAACAGGTAAACCTGTTGTCAATATACAGTATTCAAAGTGGGAAGTCATATACAACTAATACTGAATTTGAAAAAAAGTCAGAAATATTTTATGTATTCTCTTTGTTTTTTAGAATGCTAAAACATGCAAAGACAATACATGAATTGAGTAGGTCACATGTTTTATTGTTTTGCTAGTTCTTCAAGCTCAGAATCAGCAAAGCACTTAGACTTTTAACTGGACTTAGTCAGATTCAAATTCTTAAATCAAAATGAAAAGTGAGCCTATAGAAATTAAAAGCCTAAAGAACTTGCTGTACTGCAGCAGCCAAAATCAGGTTTGTAACATAGCAGCACTGTTTACATGTTCAAAACAAAAGGAGATACCTGCTTAAAATGTACAAAGAGCTTATAACATAAGAAAACATGAGAGATACAAGATGGATGAAAGATCCAACACATAAGGAGAGTGAACAACATAATTAAAAATTAAAAAACATAAAATCTTATTTTCAAGATTTATAGTTAGGCAAGACTGGGAGGAATATAAAAGTATAAAAAGTAAGTGTATAGAGATAGGAAATAGAGTGAGGGGGATTAGGCAGACAAAATGATGGTGAAAATGAGTATAGAGTTGCACAGAAGAGGATGAAGAAATTCCAGTCACTCTGGAGCTCTCTATCTGTCTTAAGGCCCTGATTTGGCAGCATGCAGTGCTTAGCTGGAGTCCCTGGCTTCTCTACTGTTTCTTTTTAGGAGCATAAGGCATAGCAGTGTGCTGGGCCTGAACCACCTGGGCCCTAGCGCCCATCCAAGAAAAAAAATTAACACAAGGTACAACTAAACTCGGTCTTGACGAACTTAAGCCAAGTACTCTTAACTGCTGTCACTGCTCAAATAATCTTCCAGTCATGTCATTAAAGATTATTTACATCTTGTATTTGGATTCCCGTTCCTTAAGATATAAAAAATGAGCTCTTTGTACTTTCTTTCAAGCCTGCACAAAAACTCACTTTACCTACATTATGCTTTCTGATACCCTCTTATTGTCTCAGTCATCCACTGAATTCCTTCACTCTGAGGCCTGCCTCGTGCTCTTGTGACTGACCCTGTTCATCATATTCCCGCCTTCTGATATTCCAAGGCTGCAGAAACTTGCTTTTGCTGAAGAGACAACAGTATCTTTTCTAGGGTCTCCCATGCTGCTGACATAGTATATTTGCAGATGCCTTTTTATAGTTAGACAGGACTGGGAGGAATATAAAGGTATAAAGACTAAGTGTATATATTACACTTACATATATAAAGGTATAAAGAGTAAGTGTATATATTACCCCTTTGGGGTAATTTGCAATTTCACATCTGCCAAGCAACTCTTACTTCTTCTGTTAGTCTATATTTTTGAAAGAGAAATTGGGGGAGCAGAGAGTGTCAGGAGAAGGCAGCACATAAAGTCTCTCTTGCTTCTGCTTTTCCAGTACTCCTCTACCAGTGCACAGACTCTTACTACAGATACTCATCTATAGATTCAGAAATGGGCCTAAAAAAAATGATCTGGGCTGTCCGTATTTCACATCACTCCAGACCTCTCCAACACTTTCATTTACTTTGCAAATGAGACATTAAAATTGCAATGTTTACTTCAGAAATCTGTGTCAGGTCACAGATATGTTAAAAAAGAAGAAAATTCCAAAACTCCTCAAGTGTCCAGGCTCAGAAATCAGTCTTCATTAATGTACCTGACATCCATTCAGTACCTAGATATCAGAAACAGACATCACAAAATTATCGGCCAAACTGCTCTCCTCAATAGCCTTTGTCAAAAAAACATGTTACAGGACCTGGTAAGTGTGGAATTATTAGTAAAATTATGGTTTTACATCTGAAAATTAAGGTTTATATGAAAAACGTAGCAGTGTTCACCCACTGAGGAAAAGCATGAAATCAAAAGGAGCTCTGAGAATGGGACACAGCTGCAGCAGGCATGCGAAGAATCCACTAACACAGCAACTCCCTG
>Ga0181612_107072_pt1 | contig 15381 bp, 5 predicted proteins | sample HoacroProtozoa21_FD_119630 | JGI IMG/M metagenome (GOLD analysis project Ga0181612, IMG submission 119630) | Hoatzin crop microbial communities from Cojedes, Venezuel. Combined Assembly of Gp0051906, Gp0051904, Gp0051908 | reverse complement strand
TTACTAAATAAACTTGTTATTGTAGGTCTCAGTGAAACTTGAATGAAGCTTAAATGAAACCTTATCACTCATTTACCCTAAATTTCCACCAGAACAATTCCTCAGGAAACAAAAGGTTTGTTTCTGGGCACACCTGGAACACCGTGATTTGGCAAAGAAACGAGGAATAAGATTAAAAAGTCCATCTAGGTGTTGTGATATTTCCTTCTTTAGTAGGCTGGAGATGGGTCACTGTTAATGAAGCAGGAGCCACAGAGTTTCTGGGCAGCCATTTTGAGTATGTCAGGGAACATATTTTGAAAGAAAAGGCAAAATTGTAGGCTACCTAAGCAAACCAGAATGTCAAAGTATGTTGGAAGTTCTGAGTCACTTGATCACTTCCAAGTGCCCCAGAAATATCTGATATTTCTATAGTTGTATTTGGTCTGGCTGGGATGGAGTTGACTTTCCCCATAGCAGCCCTCATAGTGCTCTGCTTTGTATTTGTAGCTAGAACAAAGTTCATAACACACCAATGTCATGCGTTTAATGAGTAACAAATAAAAACCGTGCTAGATCACCTGCAGGTAATCTGTGATTTGCACTGATAGCTGCTATCTATGTTTTGGTTGGATTAGGCCATGCATTAAAAATGTCACATGCATCAGGCAGACCAGGAGCTAGCATTACCTCTTTCGCCAGGACTATAACGAGCAGCCCGCTCAGCTCAGGTGTTGGGGCTCCAGTTCAGTTTCCCTGTTGTGCAGGTGTCCTACATTTGAATGTCTTGAGCCCTTAGCAGGGGGCTTTCAAGATTAGTAACTGAATATACATTAGGCCAGACAGAGTGTGTATAACCATAATGTAATGTTTAGAACACCACTGTGTCGAAGGAAAAGCCTATTATTGAACGAGCATTACAGTCTGAGTCCATGATTGTCTGTGATAGTAGAAGTTCCCACAAATGTTCTTTTCCTTACACCCCTAGAAGATAGTACAGTGGCTCACACACATCAGCACATCTTTTGCAACCATCCCTGTGCATGGTTTTAGCCTAGAGAAGACGTGAGGTGATTGGAATTAATTAAAGAGGGCTTACATTTTCCATTAGATCATAACTGGAAATATCTCACGTCTACTGCAGAGTAGAAGCACAGGAGAAGGAGAAGCACAGCATCAGGAGAGTGTATATCATGGGTCAGAAGATACAATGCCATTTGTTCAAGTGTTTACACCAAAAGTCACTTGTATCACCACAGTTACTTGCCCTGGTCAACAGAGAAGTGCAGGGAAAATGCCCTGGAGCTGCTAGAACTTTAGTCAAAAACATATAACTACTTCAGATTTCAGATGTTATGAATTGTGTATGTCTCTGTAGAAATAAAATGATCCCTTAAAAACTTAAAGTAGATATTGATATATTTTATCCGTATTAAAATTTCTGTAATCTAAAATACGCATTGGTATAAAAAGTGGTAGGTAGTTTTGATTTCAAGCTACAGTCTTTGGTTGAAGCTGTCAGGCACTCTCATGGGGTTTTTTGACTGGCACAAATCTTTTCGATCTGTGCGTGATAATTATTAGGATTTCTCACATAAGTGGAATAATAACTGGGCTTAGTTCAAGCTTCAGAAGCCTCAGGCACTGTCTTTCATTTGCCAGCATCTAGCTATTATGTATTAGAAATATATGAAGGGCTCTGGGAGACAGGTGTACTTGGATTTATTTCACTCGAGTCTAATGCACTTTTACAGAGGGCATTGAAGTTGGAAGAGGTCAAAAAAAGTGGAGTGATAATGCATTCTGTACCAGACTACTGATACTGACAACCTTATTTCCTGTTGTGCTCTTAATTATACATTAAGGTAGGGAGGGCTCTCCTCAAACAGACACTGCTTCAAATATACTCTAATAAAAGAAGAAAATATACATGATATACATGAACTCTATTGCTTAATATTGTTCCCATGTGCGAATAGGTCAGTCACTAGGAATATGGATATTTGTCAATTATCTCCTTTTTCCAAGAAGGCGCTTCTAGTTCTGGATGATCATGTACGCGAAGAACCTATTTTCGACATCAAGTTGCCTCAACGTGCTATTTTCATAGCTTTTAAAAGAAAGTTCTCCAGGCAAGGGGTTACAACAAAGGAGAGTGATCCCAACTATGCCCTTCCACTTCAGTTTAAATTACATGAGCGGAGAAGTGTTTTAATGGACATCAGTGTCACAGGTGCCAGTTGCCTGATTTATTCCCTCTCAGAGGAATGCGCTGGCATCCGTGTGCATATCGACACCTTGCCAGCTGGCCAGGAGGTGACATCAGCTGTCCTTTCAGAGAGAAGAATTGCACAGTGCGCATAGCTGCCTGCCAAAGACAGACTTTCCAAGAGAAGTATGGGGGAAAAAGCACTTTGTGTATTTCTGACAGTAGTTTTTACTTAATATTTGTTTGCAGAATTCACTTTGTTGGACCGGCATATCACCAAGGCCATCTTTCTGACACCACAGTAAATTACTTGGATTGCGCACCATAAAACACAGCAATTCACATAGGAATTTGCATTCTCTCTGATGTTGCTGAGTGGATTATATTTTTCTCAGCGTGGTCATAACACTGTATGTGCAATATGATCTTACTTAATGTCTGTTTTTATAACCCTAGGTCATTCGGCCAAAATAAATATCCCTACCTTTAGGCAATTAAACTAAACAGCTAGGTTTTAAAGCTTGTGTAAATAGGCTGAGCACTCATAACTCTAATTGATAGTCATCTGCTTGTGAAAGTATGTAACAAGGCCTCAGCTGGCTTTAGGGGACAGAGATCTGTTAAAACCGTCACTGCTCACACGTCCGTACCAGCCAGGGAGGTGGCAGTGCTGGTGTACTGGCTCCTAACTCTTGCTATAAAAGAATCCCAATTGGGATTTGGGACTTCACTCTATGACAGTTTGAGGATCTTGTGCCATTTAATCACAAAGTCGGAGAACGTGTATTCCTAATTTGTCCGCAGAGTGAAAACGCGCAATCTGGTGTGTAAGTGAAAGAATGGTAAGAACGATACTTAGCTGAGGCGGAATCAGGCTGAATCACTAGGAAAGGACACATACTGGGTGAAACTATCGCACAAGCTTTGTAAGACTGCCGAGTTAGAAATATAGCAATGGCATTCTGATATTGTGAGTAGTGGTAACAGTTTTTAAAAGCCTGGGAAGTATTAGTATAATTGCACTAATTCCTCCTTAGAATATGCACTGCTTCTTCAGAAATGAATTAGCAGTGAGGCTTTTTTGTCATGTTTATAGTCTTATTAATTATCTCCTCAGATTTTCAGTTCATTCTGTCCATAGAACCTGCATAGTTTGGCATAGAGTCTTTTACAATGCTGATCACATTGTTTGAATAAAAGAAAAAGCTATGCTTTTTAATGATAGACATGTCTGTAAACCTGAATTCTCGTTGTGGGTTCTCTTTATACCTCATGCCCTTTAACTCACATATTTAATATATTTCAGCTGAGTGAATTAAAAACTGTATTAAGGACAGTGAAATGGGTTTATCTGATATGTCCTAAGTAATATACCTGGATTCTCCAGGGAGAGAGGAGTTTGTTTTCCATCTGTTCTAGAGCACAGCTTCATACAAGTGGTACCCACAGAATAGTTTGTGTTGGAAGGGACCTTTAAAGGTCATCTAGTCCAACCCCTCTGCAACGAGCAGAGACATCTTCAACTAGATCAGGTATCCAGACATAAAACTAGTACAATGCCTGGATAGTGTTTCAGGCTGTAGAATGTACTCTGTGCCTGAAGTCCTGTCCTAGGAAATCTGGATTTTCTCTTTTGATGGTAGAGTAACAAAGGAGTTGCTGAATTTTGTCTCTGATGTGTATGTCTCAGGTAAAAGTGGAAATGAAGCAGTGGATTACTACTATATCTGCATCACTGAAGAGGAAATAGTCCTGACATTCATGTGGTGTGGCTTAGAACATCTAAATGATGTTTTACTTCTGCAGTTACAGTGTTTTAAATTTTTGTCCAAGATTCATTCTTAATGTCTCTTTCCTGAGAATACCAGTTCTATGCCTGAGCCTAGCCAATGGCCTGAGTTAGTGCATTTTCAGTTCAAAGTCATCCGACTTAGTCTGAGTCACTACCAAAGGATTTTTTTTTTTAAATATGTGAGTGTACTTTTCATTGAGGATGACCAACATCCACAGTAAATAGCAAATGTGGCTTTGCTTTGTAAATTCAAGTGAACTGCTGAGGCAGAACTGTCTTAAATCACCACAACTAGATATATAAGACCACACTATTCATGTCCAGAGATGAAGTTCCCATAATACAGCCATCTATTGCTCACTCCTATTAGAAATGGACTGTTTTCAGTCAGATTGAAGTTGCAGGGGCTATTCACAAAATCAGTTTCTTCTATACATGTAAGTGTTTGTGAGTGCTGGACTTTCAAAACTGTGTATTCTTGCTGTAATTAAAAATATAAATCTGTGTTACATTTCACAGAAGGACACTGGCAGCATAAGTTTCTGTCATTTTCCTCTTCATGTAAAATATTGATGTCAGGCTCTGTGATGCAAAGAAGCAAAACACTAAGTGCAAAAGCCGTGCACATCTCATTTGGATTCCCAAAGGAATTTGACCCATCCTAGCGAGCACACTTTAGACAGATTATGTAGCTGTAGATTACATTGCTGTTCCGTGCGCTGAGATTACCCAGACTGTATTCCTTATTACAACAAAAATAAACCCACTGTAGTGGATCATTTTTTTTCTACTTAACAAATGAATATTGAACATGCAGAAGTAATCTTTAGCCATGAATATTTTGCTCAGTTTTGTCAGCGACATACCCAGTACATGTCCCAAGTTTGAAGCTGAGAACAAAGGCACAGCTATAATTGTGCTTTGTGAGGTGAGGATTGTGACATTGTATAAACTTGGCTTCATGCATTATGAGATGCAATATGCATGCTGTATATATTATAGGATTGCATGACATTAACAGCCTTGGTCTCCATGACAATACCAGGAGAAGAAATTGGATTTAAAAAATGGCTATGAAGAACATGATTAAAATAAATATCACAATACTTCCAAGTCTTGTTTAGTTAGCAAAAGTTTTGAATATGTTGCAAGTAACCAAACTACTGTTTTCCTTCTTTATCTAATTAGACAGACAGTTTTCTCAGACAGAGATCGACTTTTTGCTCCTTGTATGTAAAAGCCAAGGCTATTTAGACACTCATGGGTGATGGGTCGCATCTGACCAAATGGATTTAGTGACTCCTGGACTCTCTTTATGAAAAATTAGCACTCCAAAATGTGATGCCTCTAATCATAAACAAGCAACGATATCCCACCCTCAGCATTTCTGGATTTCCTGTTCGATTGCAGAGGCAGCCTCAGATGGGTAGGTCACACATAGACACATATGATAAAGATAGGTGATGGGAATGTTAGCCATGCAGGCAGGCACAAGCCTGGCTGGGCAGCCCGTCCTCAAAGCTGTACACTTGTATTTGCACAGTGCTTGTCACACCACTGATAAGGTGGATCTTGAATGGGCTCATATTTACGTTACCAAGTGGACATGTGGGTAGAAGTACACTGGGACTTTGTATGGAGTTCATTAGCACCATTGCTATTACAAATACGAAATATCAATCTTTTCACAGCAGGATAATTTCTCAGACAACTTCTTTGTCTTTGAATTTCAGTTCTTCCTTCTGGATCAACTCTTCATTTTCCCTTTCAGGACTACAGGTTCTCTGAAAAACCAAACACAACCTCTGTAAAAAAAAAAATCTAAAACCAAATATACCCATACAGGAGGACCGGACAATATACTTTGAGATAAAGAAGTATGAAAGTAGCCACTCAGGTTATTTTAAGCTAACCATGGATGTTTACACATTAGTAAGCAAAAAGCCTAATTCTAGCCTTAGATTTATTTTTAACTATATGGACTGGTCACTGGGAGCATGATCTGGTAGTGCCACTCCCCCAGTCACCTCACCTGTTCATATTTGCCAAATGATCCAATTGCAATAATGGAGCAGTTTTAAATTCTTGTTATTAACTTAGTATCTGAGCTTTTTTTAATCTTTAATACATGTACTCTCTCAGTTCTCACTTTATCCTCTGTGAGACAAAAGTGTTATTACCCTGCCCCTTGAGCAGAGATTACAGGGTTTGCACTGTTTAACTCCTGCCTTAGAGTAGATGCTCTTTGTTCTGTTACTTCTCAGCCCTCTTGCCTCGCCTTTCACAAGAGACAATACCAAAAGAAGACCTCACGCTGTAAGACTCAGATTTTCAGATTCTGTCTTTCTATAATCACACAATTAATCAGAAAATTTTCTATTCTCTTTTGCTCCCATCTCTCTTGGACATCCAAACACTGCCTGACTGCAAATAACGATATCCTATATGAACCTCCAATTTAGGTGGTTCCTAAGGTGAGCAGTACCTAAATGCTCTAGCTCCATATATTTTGTACCAGCCAAGACGTCTAGATTCAGCAATGTTTGTGCTGTGTGTGTTTGGTAGCTAAATACCAGATTCATTCCTAGACCGACTATACAGAATAAGCAACCTTCTTGTTCCTCATAGCTGCTGCTCTTAGATGAGTTAAGTCTGCTACAAGATGACAGCAGTGCGGCGTCCCATGGCATCCTTTGTCTAATAGTCCAGTGGTTCCAATATCAGTCTTGGTAAACACCAAACTGAAGCTTCCAATGACTTCTTTGTTACCCTTTTAATGAAACAAACTTTTAAAATTTGTTATTTAATTGAAGATTAGCTTTTGGCACAGCATTATTGAAAAGTAGAACATTTAATATTTTGTATAAGTGTCTTCTAATATTTTTTTAGAGGTTCCATTTATTAAAACTCAGATTTTTTAATAAAAGGAATCTTAATCATGCTAGGAAAATAGCAGCTTTAATTTATTCAGCAGGTGCTTCATTTACACCAAATATAAAACAAACACATGGAGATCATTTTTCTTTAAGAATAATGTGTTTGGGGCACAGCTATCATTTCAAAGTAGCCCTAGGGCATTGTTAGGGAACCCTGTTCCTGGATTTCATTAAGCAAATAAAACCTTTTCAGAAAAAGTAATTGCAATCTTTCTGTATTAATAACTATATTAACAAAGATGAAGGCCCAACTTTTCCTCAAAAGATCATCCCCAGTAGGTATTCTTGCTACAGTGCCTCTCACATTTTGAAAAAAACGCCAGGTGAGGATATATTTTGAAAGTGTTGGCAACAAGGCCCTTTCCTGTCTCTTAGCTGGTTATGAATTCTTCAAAGTATCTTGGAGGTCTTTCTAATCTCAAAAAAAAAAATTAAAGGGTTTGCTTATTGCAACCAGCACTGAAATGTGTAGTAAAACCCAGTAAGCCAAAGAGACAAACATTATCTCTAATGTGGGGTAGGTACAAAACTTCCAGTGAACAGTGAACTCAATACCACTTTCAAGTCAAACTCACTATTTTTATGTTTCATCAGCTGTGTGTTCTAGGAAGCCATACAAAACAGAGTCAAATTGAAACCAGAATGCGAGGCAGTTGCAAAGAAAGATAAAAATCTATTACAAACAGAAATACAATCAGTTTGGTTTTTTTTTTTCAAACAAGGGCATAGAATATTTAAAATATTTTGATCACCCCACTTTTAAATGATCTTCTGAGAGATTTCCATTTTATTGCCACAGCTGTGAAAAACACCTTTCACAAATGATTGTGCTTTTTCTTTAGAAAAATGAAGATCTGACATGTTGGATCAAAATATTACCATTTCCAGAAAACAATTTTCAGTACTTCAGTTTCTTTTTGAGAAAACTAGTATTTTTTTCTGAGGCTTCTTTTCTTTTCATAGTTTTTTTTTTAAATATCATGGGACAATTACAGCTACATTTCTCAAATTTCTGCTTATGGGCTCAAGGGTATTCTGTACTGGTTGTTCCTTCAACTTCACCTAGAATACAGCACATGCTACATAACACACAGCAAAAATAAAGGCTATGCTAACAATGTCCAATCAAGCTATTAACTCTCCACAGCATCAGCTGAGGAATTTAGATGTTCTTAAATCTTTAGGAAATAAACCTTTTCCCCAGTGTGTACATCATCAAAGCTTTCTTGGGCTCAACTCATGTGGAAACAATGATGTGGAACTAGATGTGGAAATAGCTCTCCAGATGCCTTGTGTGTGCGTTGTTCCAGTCTCCCACAGCCTCTCAGATGCAAACACACCAAAGACCCTCGTGCAGCTTTCCCCTGTACATGAGTAGGTGGGATCATAGGCTGCTTAACGAAACAAAGAGCCATCTACGATAAACCCCTGTCTCCAAGCAGACTTAAAACTAAGTCATCTACTTCAGGAACTACATAAAAAATGCTGGAGGACATAAATAATTCACACAGCTCCCAGATCTGGATTCTTTACTAGACTGTCTCCCCTACAGAGGGAAGAACCTATCCTGCTCAGCAGCTATCCCCAACCTGGGCTTGGAATCCAGAGCTTTTACTTTTCTTAACTTTCATTGATAGACGAGTAGCTACCTGTCACTTCTCTAATATAACCAGAAGTTAAAAAATCAGACCTTGTTAATTTTATTCTAAAGCAAGAATGGAAAAATGAAGTCAAAATATAGGAATCCTTGTTTGCAGTGAATGTACTAAAGACTATATCTGAAACACAAAACCCCCTGCCTGTATTCAAATATGTGAAAATCAACTAATAAATAATCCAAATAAAAAATTACTCTTTTACCCACGCGCACATACCAACTTACACACAGGTGAGCCACTGGGGACAGGGAAGGTTCTGAGCTCACACCTTTACCCCAGTGGCTTGACATTTGCTCTCTCTCTTCTTACCCTCCTCTCCTTATTCCACAATCTTTTTCTCAGTCCCTGATCCAGCACTCACTTGTGAACAGTGGAATTCTGTTCACTACTTTTAGGGGTACCAGACTGAGGGCTTCACGTTTTCCTGACTTCAGCCCTCCTCGCTGCTGCAGTTCTTTTGCACTGTTGCAGTGCAGCTTTTACTGTGCAAATTTCAATTCCAGCAACTACTGATGTCAGCAGTCTAGGTTTCAGCTGAAAATATGAATGCATCATGCGGTGTTTATAGATAAATATTCCCTGAGGCTGCATTAAAGTAAAAACCTCCCTGTTACCTACAAATTTGGAAACACATATACCTATTTTTCTAGCACTAGCAGAATTAAATCAGTGGATATCACGCTTCTTTGCATTAACCTCTCAGACTTCTAAAGGAATACGACTTTGACGTGATGGCCTCATTATTTGCATCTAACATTTCCGGGGACTCTTTCCTGTTTTCTCCCAAAAGTCAGACTCTAATCCAGACTGACCCAGCAGAACACTTCAACAATCACTAACATCAAGGAGTTCAAATATTAGAGGAAGCAGAAGGCTTCTCCACGGACAATAGAATGTGTCAAAATTGTGAGTGCCTATTTATGAGCAAAGACTGCATTTCAGATGGAAATGCCACAGATAACAAGATGATAATGAAGCACACTACTGAAGAATAAGAAAAAAAGCTTGATAAATGCACTATAATATTTTCAATGCTTTCAGAAACTAACTACTATATTTTCAAATTGTCATAGGCTAAAATGCTCTATAACCTAATGGCTTGACCCTGCAGATGCTTCTGTACATATGAATCCCACTTTCATGAACACATTTATGCAGCTTTGGGTGCTGAAGATAAAAACTGATTGAAACAGGAATTTGATTAATATTTGAATTGCACAAGTAGGAATTATCTTCAAGGAAATCTCAAGTTCAATGTCCAGTAGAAATTCGAAGGCTTTGATGCCAACAAGGTTTATCCTTTAAATAAAATTCAAATAAAAAATTGCTTAATCATGGTAAGCTTTCTTCAGTGTGTAAGGCTTCTATACATAAAATTTTTGTAACGTGTTCTTTCAAGAAAATAAGTTACTTAATCTAGAAAAAAAATCCATTGTTTCTACAATACAAGTTGCTGTGATTTAATTATTCTACTAGATGACATAAATGTGTTTGACACGTGCTAGGCAAAGCTTTGGATAGTGCATTCATGCATCGAAAATGGACATATCCCTTGAGAAGAAATGCAGCGTTCTGCCCCATTCCTGCTAAAAAAAAAGGAGTAGATTTTGCTGCGGCCTAATTAACAGAAACAACAGCAGCAGTTACATGAGTTGAACATTTCAGCACCTGCTCAGCAGGGCGAATGTAGTCAGAAAGGGCACATTGCTTCTTAAAATTTAAGGAATGGGCAAAGATGACAAACAGAGAAAGAACTTGATCCAAAGTCAGAACAAACACTGAATTAATCAGGCTTTATATCAGGCTCAAGGAGAATGAATCAAGGAAGTAGAAATCCGAACAATGCATACAATGCTTTGGCAACATTCAAGTCTATAACTGATGTGTGCAGACACTTCATGCAGAAATGAACACTTTGCTTCTGATGTTCAGAAAAATTTGTTTTGGCAGCTTGTTACAATCTACTTTTCTTCTCCCAACTGTAATAAACAAATTTTTCAACTTAATAAGGATGAGTGAGGATGAAAATTTCTGCATATTCTTTTTGACTGGAAGTGCTTCAGGAACAAATTAGTGTCACATGGCATTATCAGTGTATAGCATTAAAAACATCTTTTAAAAATTGCATCTGCAAACTCATGTTTGCCTACAGGTTAGAATGGGAAAGTGCTCATGCAAAGACATTGTAACAGTTGAATACTTCTGAAACTTTATTTTAGCAGTAGATACAACATGCAGAAAGGAAACTGTCTATTACAATTATGGTATCTTTAGTGAATGTAATTTGTCTGATTTCTTCTGTAGCAGAACACCTCCCATGTGAAGTTTAACTCTCATTTTCATGCAAAAGTTTAATTCTAAGCTTCTGAAAAATTTCAGGATACGAAAACATAAAAAGTCCACAGTCTAAAACTAAGTGGCTACTAAGCAGGTGTCCCAGGACCACATTGCAGAGTTTGGCATCTGAACCAACCTGATGTCTTTCTAATCTGCAGTTTACAGTTGATAGCAGATTCCTATATTCATTTGTGCATCTAAGAAAAATAACTTTGTCTTAAAAGAGGATTTATGAGATCTGTTTTCTTCCCCTAAAGTAAAAAGGATCTTTCTTCATCAGTTCTTATTCTTTTATCACTTGTGAATACTCGCCTAGTATTTTACAGACTAAGTCTGGCAGTAAGTGTCTAATTTGCAAATAAAAGCTTACTTCCATATGTTTTTCAAAGTGTTAATATTGCTTATATACTTTTTGCAAATAAAATATTTTTGCAGAAGAAACTGCAACAGGAAGTTAGGCTATGTGTGTTAGGACTTTGCATGCAATAAGTTTCTGAAGAGTCAATTTGAGATTCACTTTTGGGTGACAGAAATCAGCTACTTCTTCCAATGTTTTTAATTTGCTTGAGAGCATTTAAGTACAAGAAATTTAAAAAATACATGTGTTCTACTCTCTGAATACCACGACTGTAAAAATAACTGCAGATCTATTTTATAGCTCAGAAAAAGTCATAGACATGTTTGCAACGATCAGACACTGGAAGAACATATTATAACTGCCTCTGCCACAGCTAGGTTTGGGATCCCTCCACTGTAGACTTAGACGCAGTATAAGAAAATCCCATGTGCTACTTCTGTTTCTTTGTAACCTTTTCACAAACACAAATTCCATCAATATGAGGCACACTGCAGTATCTGAAGGGTGGGTGTCAAGAGGATGGGGCCAAACCCTTTTCAGTGGTGCCCAGAGACAGGACAAGGGGCAATGGGCACAAATGAAAGCATAGGAAGTTTCATCTGAACAGGAGTAGGGACTTCCTTACTTTGAGGGTGATGGAACACTGGAACAAGCTGCCCAGAGGGGTTGTGGAGTCTCCTTCTCTGGGGATATTGAAAACCTGCCTCGATGAGGTCCTGTGCAGCCTGCTCTAGGTGATCCTGCTTTTGCAGGGAGGTTGGACTAGATGATCCACAGAGGTCCCTTCCAACCCCTACCATTCTGTGATTCTTTGATTCTGTGATCCAGCTACTGCTGGACCTTGAATTCCCCAGAAATTCCACCAGGACTGAGGTAACACTGCCATTTAAATTAGCTCTATTAAAGGACTGTGAAAACTTCAGGACTGTAATGTGCATATTTTGGGTCGCTGCTCAGCTCAATATGTAACTTTTAACCAGTTCAAGCATCTCAAAAAGTTATTTCAGAAATTCTGCTCACAAAGAAATCTTGGTGAAGGTAGGTAGCTAACTGCACGGGTGTGCATGCTAACCTATGCACCTTTCTGGGCCTCGGGGGTAGGAACCAAGGCTGCAATGGCTGGTTTTTTTCAGCCACCCAGATTTCAAAGCTCTCTCCAGAGCAGAGCAGGCGCTTACAAGGACCCTGTGGATGAACTGGTCTTCTAAGTTAGAGTCACAGGATTCTGCAGTTCTTCCCATGTGCTGTAAAACAGTAGAAGAGCTAGAACACATTCAGATGAAGAAAACTGAGCGCCTTTCTTCCAGGATAACTTACATATTTTTATATGAAGAGCTAGTTATTTTTTTTAAAAAAAGTAGATAATCTCAGGAACACACCAGCACCTTTTCTTACCAGACTGACTTTCTCAGAGAAGACTGCCATCCCTTCCCTTGTGTTTGGATCCTAGTTCTGGAGCTAATCTGCCCAGACTGGAGGAGTTTTGGTAATGAGTCCTAATTAGATGCTTACTTTTGTTCGCATCCTGCAACACGCCATGGGTCACCATGACAGGGTGCCTTTTGCTGAGGAAGTAAACTCAATGAGGACTGAAGGCATTCAGTGCTTTGGGTCTGGGTTTTCAATATGCACATTTATATGCAGTAGAACCAGCTGGGACTGGCACCTTATGTCCGTACAAACAGAGCTTCCCTACATCTGAGAGCAGTGACACTCAATCGTCCTGGGGCCATTTGTTGTTTTCTCTCTCTGTGGGTCTGTGTTGCACTCTGAGAACATCATATAGTCTCCTCAGTGGCCTCTTATGCAGAATGGAGAGGCATGGAGTGCCATGGGAGTACCAGCATCTGTGTCGCATCACTAGGCAACTCCAGAGAAATAAATCCCCAGGCAGGTTGGCCACACATGCACATCTGCCCCCAGCCTGGCTGCTTAATTAACAACCAGCTCCAGCACAAGGAGGCTTGGCCAGGTGCCACTCCCACTGATGGATTATGCCTGCGTTAAACAATTCACCCACCAGGTGCTTCCATTTAGTATTTCAATGAGCTAGAAACACACAGCTCCCGAGCAGTGTTTACTTTGGTTGACTTAATGGAAGGTATCTTAGAGCAAGATATGGACTGATTCCTCTTGAAAGTTGCAGGACTGAAAAGCAAGCTGTCAGAGCTGTCTCCCCTCATCATAAATACACCTTAGGCAGACCATCCTGCATCCACACAACAAATGTAAATAATAACACAGGTTTGTCTGAAAACACATTTCAAGACCATTCTATATTGACAGAGTTCAGCTGGTGTATTTTTCTTTGTTTGCTGGAGAGATTGGTGTATAGGTGAAAAAACAAAGCAAATTTCTAAGAAAACTGTAAAAAGAGCTTGCTTGTTCTTCTTCCATTGCCTGTTAACAAACGCCTTCTGCTGTTTGTAGGTATCATTGCGCTGATATATTCTTTTCATATATTTCCAAATTCCCCGAATCCATTGTAAGCAAAAGGCACCGGAACTAGGTTTGTCAAAGCAAAACTCCCCCTTGGAGCCATCAAAGCTCTGACATTATTCTAGGATGTGGCAAGTGAACTCATTTACTCAAAGCTCATTCTTGGATACTCTTCTCTCTAGGGAGCAAGTATAGATCAAACAAATGCTTTGCAAAAAGTCTTACTCATGCTTCTACGACAGATTAATTTTTAATATCTCTATGACACAACTTCTAAAGTAGGATTTCATGTACCAATAAATTTCACTAATTTCCAGAAGCATTGCTATGTTCGTGAATGATTCCTCAACCAGGACTGAGTGCACACAATCACCAGCAGAAAAGCACATGTGCTGTTACACATACATTATACTTTTTTCCCCTTTCCCTCTGAGAGGCTTTTATTGGTGTAGTCTAACCTGCCAGACTAAGTTAAGAGCCTCAGTGAAGACTGTCAGATGGTATAGAATCAGAGTAAGAACAATTCAAGAACCATTTTTAAGTCAGAGATTGCCTCTTTTTACTTGTGTCAGAATATAGCCCCTGTAAAGCTATTCAAGTTAATGAATGTTTCAGTGTGATACCAGAGTGAGATCAGAGTATTAGCAAAAATCTGTATAAACTCTTATATTTAAAGCTAAAAATGAAGGGAAAAAAATTTTTAAAAAATATAATATCCATTTTCCAGAAAATTCTTTTACTGATTTTACTACAGAAAATTTCAATGTATACACAGGGTTCCACTTGTGTCACATTTTCAAGTAAAATCTGAACTAGCTGTGTCTGCATATGGAGTTCTCTGAAAGTATTTGCCGCATCTTAAACCTGAACTGAGCATTGCAGTTGCCTGTTAATGAAGGTAATATAAAACAACTACGCAGCAGCTGGCAAAACTGAGCAACAATGTAAAAACCGGAATCTCCTCACTAAACTCTCCAAACTGTTTGGATGTCTATATAGTGTATATTAGTAGTAAGCAAGTAGCAGCCAGAGGCCCCAATTAGTTCAGAGCCCTCGCTGTGCTAATTATTGTATGAACATAAACAGGAAACATTCCTTGCCTCAAAATCGCTACGAAAGAGACAACAGCAACGTGCATCGGGGCTTGCAGAAAGTGGTGTGGAAGAAGGATGCTGAACGTGAGGGCAACTAATTGGAACACAAGGCTGTGAAAACTATTGGCTGAGCATTCAGCTGGAAGCTTTAAAGATTTTTTTTAATTCCATAAAACAAGTGGACAAGAGATACAAATGAATCACTTGCAGCCTGTCTGCTTAAGGACTTTCATTAAGCATGGGTATTATGGTGAAGATGGATCTTAAGACAGAAACGAAAGGAGACTAGGATAATGGTTGTGTCTAATGACTGGGTTGTAAAGGCACAGAATCTAATAAAGCACAGGGTAATAAGCTTTCACTGTTAGAGAGCTTAACATGACAGAAAGGCATGGTGCTGACAGAATTTCTATAACAAAATTATATAAATAACATGGGTTGGTATGGAGAGCCGTGGAAGAACTCTGCATTAAATATTAAGTACTTGCATTATCTGAGATAAAGTCTCCATTGCAGTGATCAGAAAATTGTTGCATACCCTTAATTTCAGTGATTCAGCTATTAGAAGGGGAAAGAATA
>Ga0181612_183664_pt1 | contig 15382 bp, 3 predicted proteins | sample HoacroProtozoa21_FD_119630 | JGI IMG/M metagenome (GOLD analysis project Ga0181612, IMG submission 119630) | Hoatzin crop microbial communities from Cojedes, Venezuel. Combined Assembly of Gp0051906, Gp0051904, Gp0051908 | reverse complement strand
GGGGGTTGGACTAGATGACCCACAGAGGTCCCTTCCAACCCCTACCATTCTTTGATTCTGTGATTCTGTGGGTAATTGATAAGAATTTGCTCACAAGGAGCCAATAAATGTAAAGTTTATTGCCTATCCTCTTCTGTAAAAATAATTAAAACTACTTAAGACAATAAGACTCACTTTCAATATTTGCTAACAGAATTTAAATAACTTCCAGGGCTGTCATTTATTTGCTAACATTCCTCTGAATCAGAAATTGCTGCTTGTTATGAACACTTTGATGAATCCAGCCAATTGTTAATTTACAGGGTTGTCTAGGTTTGAATGGATTTATGCACAGAAATGCTTCAAAAAAGGAAGAATATTTTTGGAAATATTGTCCATAAAGTCTTTATTTGCATAACTTTGTGTCCTCTGTGGAGGATGTGTAGTGTACTCTGGTACTTGGTGATTTATTGCTGCTACTTTAAATGACACTTGCTGAATTCTGAAGGACTTCTGTCTGACATATAGTATTTCTTTTCCAGTCCTTAAATACATGCACATTCACATACCCAAAAAAAACCCACGTTGAGCATGACAGATGTATGCACATTTGTTAGCAGATCAGACTAAAACATTATCAAGGATGCAGTGTTCTCTTTGACCTGCTAACACTTAAGCAAGCTGCAACAGCCCTGTATAATTCAGTTTGTAATATGCTTTACTTAACCTTTGTTAACTAACACATGAAGGAACAGCTTTCCCTTTCAGTGAGGACAAAGCATGGTATTTCAAAAGGGCTTCTGTGAGTTGAGAGTAAGGCTCTGTGTATAGTTAAATCCTACATTTGACTGTTGAACCTATTCTTTCCACATCCTACCCAAATCCACATGGAAACAACAACAAAACAGAAAAAAAATGGCTGAAACTACTTTGAACTATTTTCCACACCAAAACCAAAAAATGAAGACATCTATTCCCATTTGTAAAAGATGTTCCCTAGGAGATAAAATGAAACATCTAAATGCACTTGTCAGTGGACCAAGGAAAAGAAGGACTAGGTTCACATACCTGTTGCAAGATCAGTTGCGCTGGCTTATCCAGTACTTCAGTTACTTGAGCACATCCTATAATATCCAAACTATAGTTCTTGCCTCTGCTTCTGCGATTTTGAGGTCAGACTTTTCTGACAGGCCTCAGCAGAGCATGCCCTTACGAGAGCGCTGTAGACTACTCTGGGGTGTTTCTCAGAGTACTATGAGACCCAGGTAAATGTCCTCATCACCGCACTGGAGTGCAACTCCTTTCCTGGTTCTGTTTCAGGAGTCATTTAAGCACACTCCAAACTGCAGCAGCTTCTGCTGCGGGGACTGTCAGAGCTCTACCCCACAAGAACAATGATGCCACCCATTCATAGTTAAAACTCAGACCCGCTCTTTGCCCAACATAGGTCTCTTCCATACAGATCCAGTAGCCCAGTCACCACTCTTCTAAATTCTTCAAAGCCCTTTGAGCCTCCTAAGCCTTTTCACTGTGGTCTGTGATTGCACTTGACCTCTGAGTAGGAAATACAAAGCGAGTGGGGGAAGGAAATAGTCCTGCCAGACACAGTCTGTCCCTAACAAAAATACCAGTAAAAACAAAGTTACCTTCAGCCTCCCAGCATTGTTCTCATATTTTCAGGAAACAGAGTTTTTTTCTCAAAGGCTGTAAAAGTGAGTGGCAGATGTGACAGTTGTATGAATCCATGAAAAGAATTTATTAAGTGACTGATATTCTGTACACAAAAACGTTTAAGTCCTTTCCGCAAAATTGAAAAAGCTGTGCTTCTAAAATTTTTGTCCACTTTAACAACACAAGAAACAGTACCGTTCATGAACAGATTTTAATTTTTAAATGAGCTTGGCCACAAGCAGGGTGATGTCACATTTCTTCTTCACTTAACTGGTTTTCCCATGATCCCAGACACTGTCATGTTCTCTAAGCCCACTGCTGCTTTAAGGAAACATTTCAGTTTGAATAAATTATGTGGCTGTCTTTTTCAAGATGATCTGAGTTTGGACAACCTGGCAATTAAGTCCAGGATTGCAGCAATTAACGATCCCTTATCCTGCTTCTTCAGGAGGCCTTTGGGAAGACATCTTGGCATTTATGATTAAGGGACTGACCAACAGGAGCAGGCATTATGTTCTGAAGGCCTTCAGCTCATAAGCTCATAATGTTGGAACATGCATGAACAAACTTCCCAAGGTGTCCCCAATTTCAGGTGTCAATCAAGGTTTTCAAACAAGGCTCTAAACTCTGTGGCTAAAACCACATAACATCATACCTGAGCTTACATCAGTGCTAAGGGAGGGTTAAATCCACACCCGATCAAAGACTTTCATATCACCTCCAAGAGAGGAAGACAACCACCCAGGTGAGTCAAATGAAACATGTGACATTAATACTAGTTAAACGAAACAGCCTGGGGAGAGCTCAGTGGCCCTGAGGCTGGAGGGTACAGTTCAGCTCACGTCCCTACAGCTCTTACTTATTGCTATTGCCATGGAGATCAAGCAAACTGCCAAATATACAGAGATACATCATAAAGACAGCTTAGAGCTTGGATAATTTTAATTTCTGCATGACTTCTGCTTACTTGACTACCCTTCACCTCCAAATCACCCTACTTCATCCTTCGTTTCAGGAACCAAGCACACGGAGCCAAAGGACAGGAGAAATTCCCTGCAAAGCTCATACTAAATATTTTCATTAGGCAAGCAGGATGGCTCCCTTCAGGTGGAAATCTTCATCCTGGTGAGTCTAAGAAATTTTGGGGAACCTCAGAGATAAAAAGCTATTATCACAGAGCCTTTGTACACCATCTCTGTCAGGTGGTCAGGGGGACATTCTTCCACCCCTTGCTACAGCCACCTACTGTGTAGAGCACAGATGTGCCTCTTAATCCAGTTCCACAGTCTATTAGTTTTCCAACACCTTCCCTCCTGGCACTTGGAAGTCAGTCAGTCTCCCCTGTTAGCCTGTATCTAAATCCACATGCACAGAAAAATAAGTCTCCATAGGCTATAATTTTGAAATGTAAACTGAAGACTAAAGAGTTCATCTAACTTGAATGACCTAATACCAGTAATCTACTTGATGAAATTTGCAAGAACTAAAACCCCAAGTTTCTCTTCTGTTTTTAACAACACAGTTCATTGCAGGATTGGCAGTCATGGATGGCTCATAGCATTGGGCAAGAAGACAGTTGAAGTTATACATGTCTTGGATCATATCTTTGATCTTCAGATCTAGTTTTGGATCATTCCGGGACCTCATACAAATGTGCTAACTGGGACAATAACTTTGGAGATAACTGATACTACAACTTAGCTCAAAGCACTCCAGCCTTATAGGCAATTTTGATTTTACTGTGTCAGTAAAATGAATTCTGCCAGGGAGGACCTCAGAGAAGCAATGAGATTTCTGGTGGGAGCCTCTGAACTGAAACACTAGGATTTTAGGAGGTAGATGGGAATGAGTGCCTGGGAGGGAATCCTGCAGTTTGAAGGGGCTCAGGAAGCTATGGCTGTGGCCCTTCTCTCTTCCCACTGCTCACTGCTTCCCTATCATTTTCTTTCTACATACAGTCAAACCACTGAAAAGTGAATCACAAATCACTCCAGTGTGGATCAGAATTGTGAAATAGCCTGAGAAACCACCACCTTCTGTTTATTTTATTTTCTTTTGCAGCATTAATCCCCAGGAGGGCTACAGCACAACCTCACTTTGTGATGCAACCTGTCACTGGCTTGAAAGCAGGCAAAATGAGGAAGGAGGGGGAGGTAAGATTCATAAAAAAAGAAGAGATTTCTCAAGACCTTCCACTGGCGGCCCTGGAAGATGTTCACATAAGGTCTCCTAGTGGCCAGGACCAGAGCTGGAAGCAGATTAGCAATAATAAAATAATCTTAGAATAGTAAAAGCTGAGAGAACCTGTGTAACGTCATGTCCCCATTTTTAAAAGTGTTAGTATGAAAGGCCCACTAAAGAATAGACCTTCAGTTTTCATATTTAAATAAATTACTTTTAGAAAATATATCAATATCAAAGACATGCATGTTTTATTTCCCAAAAGCAACATTTTTTTCTAAAGGACTTTCTAAAGTGAATATTGCCATTGGGGAATATATTATTGTTCTATGTGTGAAAATTCTGGTTCACAATGGGCTTAAAACACTTTCCAACACAACTATTGTTTCCTTCCTCAGGGTGTTCAGAACAATGGTGATTGCATGCAACAAGCAGGTTTCATTATCTGAAACAGTCTGTGCTCAAAACGTAAATAGTTTTCTTAGCTTCTGCTATCTTTCCTTCCCAACTCCCCTGGCCTACTAAGCAAAGAATTGACAAAACTAAGCTAAGCTAAAGGAGAAGACAAATCATCTAAAAGCACTGCCTAGGAAAAGCCTTTTCAGGTAAAGACTGAAATCACTGACAGTTCTCTGATATTCAGCACAGTCAGAATTTCCTCCCCTAGCTTTCAGCCCTACTTCAATATATATGATGACTTACCAAATAACATTAAAAAAATTACTTCATTTCTTGGTCAGAGCTCCTTATATGTAACATGGGGACAGTAACAAAGTCTAGTTTTATTTGTTTCTGTGTTCCTGGTGTTCCATGTATCAGCATCTGTAAATATTCTGTCATCATTATGCCCAGCAGCTTACATTCTGAATTCACGTAAGATTTTTGTTTGACTTTGTCAGGAATTACTATCCATGAAGAAAAACACCATTCAGAAAAAAAAATCTTTAAGGCCAACATATCATAATACTTCTGTCAATAAATCCAACAACTTGCTTTTTGTATTGCTGTGCTGCAATAGCTATTTGATATTCCAAGTTTTATGTATAAACTACAGTTCTGTTGGGAAGGTGTGAGATCTTATTAATGTTTTCAGCCCAAAGAAAAGCACATGATTAAAAAGATATTGTGTACATTAATACTCCTAAGACTGATAAGTTTGTTTGGTTCTTTAGGTCATAGATTATTTTTTTTCGTGTCACCCTGTTTACTCAGCATATGAACTTTTTTAAAATGAATACATTATCCTTAATTGCCCCTCTGCCGCCTTCTCTGTGGCTGAAAATGCAGTAGCCACTATATGGTAGCCAGCACTTTACATTACAACTATTCTCTTTAAGGTCACTACATGTTCAAATACCCTGGATATCAGCTCAATCTCCACAACGTGTTTGAAGGGGAGCATGAGAGAAGTGGGAAGGTATATTTCTAATTTTCCCACCTTCCCCCTTTTAAAATGCATGAATAAGCATTTCTGCTTTTAAGATGTGCGCTATGAATCGTTGCTTTTAATTCCTCAGCCAATCTACCCCAGGATAGACAGGCTGAGCTTGAGCGCTCCAAGGACACTGTTAACAGTGCAAGGCAACTGGTTCAGTCCTGGCTTTCCTGTCTCTCCTCCCTGTGCAGGGAAGGAAGAAAGTGGTGGGGGAGTATCTTTCCTACCCACCTCTACCTGTCATGGGTTTGGCACCAACAGCCACAACATCTCCAGTCTGAACCTAAGACTTTCAGACAGACATATGTCAATAACTCTCCTGCGAGAAGATATATAATGTTTGTCTTTGGAATGGAGGCCTCTTACTGTATTAAAATTAGACTTTTGCACAATTTTGATTACACTGTGTCTGTTTTACTCAACTGCTTCACTCTTTGATATAATTTTCTCCTTAAATCTGTCGTCAAGAGCACCAAGTACTGTCTTAATAAACTTTTGTTGAAAACACAAGTTTTGCCAATCTCAAAGGCTTTCATCTCTGAGGTACATTGAGCTAATTAGTAATTTAGCAGGAGTAGAGGGAAAAAAGTTCACTTCAGGCGCTTTTGTAGACAGAGACAAAGAACAAAGTTCCTTCATCTGTATTAATACTTTAAAAAAATAGAATTAATGACCTGAAGCTAAGACGGTACCTGGGATGATTTTATGGTGTCAGTGTTTAATTTGAAAACACTCATACATTGAAAATATTTAATGAAACCAACTAGGAACCAATTTGCTTTCCTTTCAATAGAAGGAAAACAATATTAATAAGCAATCTTAAAGTATCTAATATAATAAAGCCAGTATTAGACTCATCAGGATCCCAGACAGAGGATAAAGCATGGCAGTATCTGCCTCCCACCAGTGAAATGGGTGATGCATACTTGTATGTATCATGGCCACGTCCATCTCCATCCACACCCCAGCTACAGGCAGCCACTGTGTTTGCCCCAAAGCCCTTTTCACTACCCTGTTTCACTTGTTGCTGTCTTACTGATGGGGGTTCTTCTTATTTTCCTAGAGAAATTTGATGATTCCACTATCAGAATGTTTTGTTTTCAAATGCATAACACAGGCCCTTTCCATTTCCAAAGCCATGATGGACAACCCTTTATATGGTTCTCAAGCAGAGCTGAACAGGATCAACGATTTCATCTATATTCAAGAGAAGAGAATAAAATCCTAATTTCATATATATCCACCTCCCAAACCAGTGTATGGCTAGTAGCCCTGAATTGTGACAATCTGTACCATCTAAATCAAAGTTGTATCAAACTGAGTATCTGTACAGCAGCCCAGAATTGTACAATGGACCTTGCCATTTCCTAGTAGACTAGTCCACCTAGCTTGAATGTCTTGCCTCCAATAGTCCAGCTGCATTGAAAATTGGCTATTTTCTATAGAAATATTTGTGTAGGATCATCTTTTTATTGTTTTATGCAAACAACAATAAATTAAATAGCAAAAATCAGTATACAGCTAGTCATCATTGCCCATGATGTGTTAACAGCTACATAGATTAAATCAAAGGAATAAACATACAGAAAGGTTTTAATATGTGGTTAGAAAGCAGAGAAAGGTATTCCAAGAGTGATGAAATGTATGTTATTGTACTTTATTTTTTATGTTTAGTCTTCCAAATAAGCAGTTTGCATTATGAGATCTTTTAAACTTTCTGCTAAATCCTAGAGAATTAGGAAACTATTCTCTGAACTGATAAAAATTATTTGGTTTGGGGGAGTCTATAAATCCACTGGTTGAACATCAGTACCTTGAGTCATAACGCAATGTATTTTTAAATAGAATGAAGTAATAAATATTGGAATTTTGGTGACACTTGATGAAAAATTAATATTACAGGTGCACCTTTGCATAGTTCAATTTTTTTTCTTTTAAGTATCAAAACCAAATATAAAATCACTGCACAATTCCCACAGTCATACAGTACAGTTCATTCACTATTTTTAAGGTATTTTTCTCCACTTTGGTGTCATAAACCTTTTGTTACCTCTTATAGGAACCAAAATGTCAATGGCATATTGTATATGAATGCAGTGAAAGTATTTCATAACTTCTTTCATACTTACATGACATTAGTCTCACGTCTATTGGACACTGCTGACTGTGTATAGAAGTCCTTAGCTGATAGATGGCTAATTAATAGTCAGAATGGCTTTTTTTTCAACACATAGCCACAGAATAAGCCATTTTTGTCCTAACTGCTTGAAGTATCACTAGACAAAGCAAAATACAAAATGAAGGAAAGGAAAACACTGTTTTCTATGCCAAAACTTTCCACGTGTGCTAGAGCTGGGCACTCCTCTGGGTCACAGACCCTTGAGACAGCTGTAATTCAGCTGTGAGGGATAACAACTGCATAAAAAGGAAGCACCTAGTGAATTTTTGAAAAAGTATCTAATTTCCTAAATGTCATTTGTAAAACCTTAGTGTCAAGTCACTTGTCTAAAAGTACCCTACTTTTCAGAAGAAAAGGGGGTCCCCTGAGTCTGAGAAAAATGTTTTAATTGCCTCAACATTCTTCCTCACCAAGAGCTATAAAGCAATAGAAAAATTTCATAATAACAGTGCTTACAAGCTCTTCATTTGGACCATGCGAAGTGAACTGAAGAATGGTAAACTGACATATGGAGAGCTGACCTGAATGGCATGTAGATATTTTTTTCAGTCACTTATTCTCTGAACTGGAAAATCTAAATTCCTAACTGCAGATAAATGTAACCACTAGCAACTATTATTTTTAAAATACCTTAAAAAAGATGAATAAATAAGTTTTCTGCTGCCTGGGGATACTAGTACTAAAATGGGATGGTATAATTTAAAAACCCTCTGAAACGAGCAAAGTCACATCTTATTTCAGTTTCTAATTTTACTTGTAAATTTTCACCAACATACCATAAGTAAACTGCTTTCAGGATACTTTTATCATTTGCCAGTCACAGTCAAGCAAGTGAGATTTCTGGGTAGGCTGTTTGCCTTGGATTTGAACCCAAATGACAGAATTATTTGGATGTAACACAATTAAGTCTGTCCAGTTATGATGGCCATTTAATGAGCTTCAGCAAGGCAGAAGGGAGCTAGCTCTACCTGTCTAAGCAGGGTTTAATATGCCATAAAGCTAACATAATAAATAATTTAAGTGCTGAAATATCACAAAGCTAAGACTTTCCCACTGACTCAGTAATATGGATTGTCACGCATGGAGACAGCCATTAGAAATCCAACAGATAACAAAGTGAAAAATAGTAGATCACAATATTTAACTGCTAAATAGTTAAAAATGTGCTGTCTCTCTTCATAGGAATATGTTACGGTTTGAGATAGTTGTAACTTGCACTTGACAGACATTTTTGTGGCTCTGCCTATAGGTCTTCTCTCCTGTGTCATGTTGCTAGAAGGCACGGTCCTGGGGAAGAGTGAATGAATGAATGAAGACAGGGAGCATCTCATAGAGTTGTGTAATAAATCATACACTGCCCTATTTTAAAGAGAAAACCCAAATGATTTCTATCAGACACTAAATTAACCCAGTGGGGATTTCTGACTGTTCCAGGCAGAAAACTACTTTATTCATAAGCATAATTGGATATTTGAGAGATAGTCATGTTTCATATCGTGAGTTGTAAATGTCGGCTCAGCCATAAAGGATTATCATGGAGTCTGTGTGTCTTTACCAAGCCAATTATGCCATTGGTTAAGTTCAGCAATGCCCTGAAACCTAGCTTTAGGACAGAATCAAAGTCCTAAACCAACAGAAGTTGTTGGCCTTTTCAGTGTCGAGAAGGGATGAAGTTGGCAGCACTGTGCTAGGAGCCTCCTCTGTTACTTATGACATGGACCAGCTAAAATGAAATGGAAATGATGCTAGAAATGGAGAAATGCATGGCGGGGAGGGATAAACGGACCTTCCACCTTTAAGAAGGAAATGTGAAAATTAGCCTTCAGTTATGGTCCTCCAGGAATTAAGGGATGGTATTATTTTTACATCTGCTGAATTTCCTAAGTCCTCGCTTCTTTTCAGTGACAAAAATACATAATTCAAAGACAAAACATTTTTCCGCTACCATAAAAAGTTCACAAGTTATGAGGTAATTGCATTAGCACGCTGAGAAAAGAGAACAGTATGCAAGAAATCCTGATTGGCATTTCTCTGTTTAAAAGGAATTATTTTCCAATACCTGAGCATGCCCAGAGGAGCTAGTCTCTGAGCAGCTGTGAAACAGAACCTTTTTACTTCAGGGTTAGTGCAGGGAGCTCATTAGCACAGCCTCAACCCTCAGCTAAACAGCCTTGTTTGCATATTGAAGCAATAGAATGTGAAGGTGTTAAAAAGGAAGAATTGCAGCCGCTACTCCTGACTGACATGTCTATCTGGGCTCTTGTGTTTACAAGAGAATAACGAAGCTGCCCCAAAGCCCCTACTGGGCCTGATTATTATGCAGAGGCTTCTTAGATTATGTATAATTGATATCCATTTTCCCTCCAGCTAACCAATGGCAGCTCTCAGGAGTAATGCTCACTCTCCTGCATCTTGCCAGCCAAGCAAACACTGGAAATCGCTATCTTTTACTAGGCTTAATAATTTTTAAAGACCAAAAAATGACATTTACATTTTTCAGAAGCACAGATGACTGCACTGTTGGTGGGGTTTTCCTGCTAATAACAATCAAACAGTAGAGATATTGTATTTAAGCGTGATGTTGGTCTGGTGGTATGTTTGTGTATCATTTCTATATATTTATGCACACACACTTTCAGTGGACTGTGTATATAATGTGTGTGTATGTCCCAATTTCTTCATACATTAGCAATATGGTAACAGAAAGCAAGGGCAAGCTCTGAAAGCTTATCTTCTGACATTTTTGTGAAAGATTTGCAAGGTGAATAATGCAGGCAATGACATTCCTTCAATTACATTTACTGGTCCCCTTTCTGTACTTACAATAGTTATCTTCATCCTTACATTTTAGGCCAAATGTTCAATTCCTAAACCTGGCACAGGCATGAAATTGAGTAGTGCAGCGCTCATTTTTCAGTACTCAAACAGTTTCCTGCTCATGCAAAAGAAAATCCCACAGAAGTTTTTCCTAAAAATGAGATATTACATTTGGTCTTCAAATTACAAAGCAGTTATGAGACAGAGGGTTTTTATGTCAATGGTTAATTTTTATTTTTTTTTTGATCTGGTTCAAAGCTTCTGAAAGGATGTTTTGAGGGGGAGGACTGGGCACAATAACTTTAAAAGTTTTGTCTGTAAGGAGCTGATCTTGAAAATAAAAAGCTAATAGCTTGAGATAAACACGCAAAGACTGTATAACCCTCTAAATGTACCGTACTTCAATCATGACCTTCAGTCTTTTTGCTGTTTTGGTCCTGGATATCTCTTCAGCACAAACTGTCAGTTGCATGGAGATTTTTTTATCCATACAAACAGTTGCCAGAATAAGGATGTGTCCAGTCCAATCATTTGCATGTCACCTTCCTCTCCAGAGGTGAAGACCTAGCTCACTAATCCTTTCTGCTACCTAACCTTGACAGAATTGTAATTTTAATCTACTCTCTGAGGAGATGCACAAGGAAATGCAAAGACTATTAATACATGGGGTGAACTGGGTTGAATGTGAAAAGGTGATCGTTCTTCCAGTTGCTTAGATATATACCCATTCAAAAGCATAGTTATTAACGAGTACGCTAAACCCACTCTCTGCACAGAGCAAGTCAAACCAGCAGAAAGGAAGACCCTGAATTAAACATACCACCTGAACCACTACAAAAAATCTACATACTGTTTCTATCCACTGAAAAGCCTGAGCAAAACTAGATAATAATAACCAAGGAGCATACAAACTTTACATAGCTGATTTTTGTTCCAGCAACTTTTTAGAAACCAGAGGGTAGTCACAAAAAGCTGAACAGTTTGCAGTTGCCCTTACCTTAGCATACCTGCCTTTATGTTACAGAAAAAATAAATAGACAGAAACCAACTGTAACAAGAAAAAATCCGCCAAAAGAAAAGGCAAGTCCCAACAGGCAGTCATTCATATAATGATCTCCTGACCTGTGTTTAACAAAAGCTACGCACTAGTACTAAAAATGACTGAAGTCAAATAGTCATATCAGAGTTGCACCTTTGGCCAGTGGACCACAGGACTGCAGTGTGTACTATCACACAAGGGTTTCAGACCTCATAATTACATTCCAAGTGGAGCTAGCCTTGCACTGACCATGAAGATCCATTAAGAGATGCAATAGGTCTTTTTTATAATGTAAGCTTCTGCTTTTTATGTAAGCCTCTGCAAAGTGGTCACTGCTGTTCTGCAGAGAGCTGACTGGTCACATAGCTATGTCTCTCCACCTCCTTTCAGGTGCTAACGTTCATTAAAAGAAGCTTTAATTAAACATTAATTTATTACTTATTTATTACATAGTGCTTTTCCATGCCAAGAACAGCTGAGCTTGCCATACAGATACTATTTGATCTCTGGGAGGAAAGGAAGAAGGCTGGGTGTTTGTGGATGGGAAGGGGACGTGATCTGTACAGAGATTCAGCCCACACTGAGAAAGATTTAGGTCACACCCAGTATCTGCTATAAAGCTCAAGAGTGTCTCTATTAGAAGGAATATTTGTGCTGTTCACACCTTCAGCATACGATTTTGAGATGCTCCTTAAAAGTATTTGTGTCATTTTGCCATTACCTTTCCTTGAAAATAGTTATCAGGAGGACAGCTGCACCTTCACTTTCACATTCACTCTTTACACACAATTAGGTACAAGCCTTCTTTGACTTTCACTGGTGTCCAAAAGAGACTACAACATTTTTTTGACAACTACAACTTTTATATTTCAGAAATGTAGAACCACCTCAGTGTTTCAGGTTTGGGGTCATCTTCTGCAGGTCTCTCACATGAAGAGGAAGCCTGTCTGGCCTGATATGCCAAGCACTTGAAGAAGCTATCAACAGATATAGGGGCTGACTTTAATAACACAAAATCTGGACTCTCTCTTATGGGGATGTGACTCTTCTCCTTCTTTCTTTTGTTCTGTAAACCTAAAACAAAGACGTAAAGCCACCATCACCCAGTCTTCTTCTGGAGAGCAGTCTGTGACTGAGTCTCCGAGCAGACCCTGTTTCTTGTGATACTTCTCCTGAGGAATGATATAATGAATACTGAATGTTTCTCTTTTATAATGTAAAACACTTTTCAAAGTCCAGTTAGTATCATCACAGGGAGAAAAATTGTGCTGATCATCTGACAAAGGTCATAATCTGTAAAAATGCAAGGTGATGACTAGAGTTTTGGTCCAGTTTGTTAGATGATCCATCAACAGTAATTAAGAAACAATCATCAAAGTTTGGTTTAGAAAGAATTTGTTAGCTTACATATAGGGACATAATGAGTTTAAAAAGATGACTGAGAACCACGTAAGAGGTTTTTCTTTTTATTCCCATTTGCTTCTAGTTTACACGAGTTTTTTCTCACCCCATGTTGGTAATTCCTTTTCCACATCCAGGAGAAACCAAGGCATGCAGCCATACATGAAAATCTATATTTTAAATCAGCTCTGCAACACATTTTTCTATTTATTTTCTGCTTATCATTTTCCTTGGTAATAACAGCGGTCTCTTGAATCACAGCTTCTGTGCCACACTGATGGCACATGGCACACAAATGAAGACACAGCATGAAAAAGACAGCAGGAGATGATTACAGCAAATAATAATTGAAGGCCCAGGAACCTACGGTCCAGAATAAATTTTAGCCTGCCACTCTGTGTGTTCTGCATTCATTACTATTCAGTGGAACTGCCACACAGAAAAACAACAAAAAGTTTACTCCTGGCACTAGAAATTCTCACCCACAAGAAGACAGAACAGTCCAAACTGGAGACAGAATAACTGCTGGAATGAATATTTAATGACTGCTTCAAGAGGTTAGCACAGGGTGGGAGGAGAACAAAGTCTGCCCTTCAAAGACTGCTCTTGTGTAAGGTCACTGCAATTTGTTTTACCAGTCTATTGAAATATAGCATAAACTCTCTCTTTATTAGATAGATAGGTCTTATTTGCTTTGATTTGTTGCTGCTACCAGACTGACACAGTGTAACACCTGAAATTTTCTGCATCCTAAAGAAACAGACTAAATTTTGATATATATACAGAAATAGTGGCAGTCTCTTTAGTAGTCAAAACTCTTATTGTTCCACTTAGTTTTCTACTTCAACAAAGGAACTTAACACTATCAGTTTGCACAAGTCAGTGCCCAGGAACTACCTCAGCTTTTCACTTTCTCTATGCCTTGCTGGGCTGTAGCTACACTATGTTGCTCTGAATATCACTTAGTGTCTAGCAAAGTGTTCTTGCAAAATTAAGTGCCTCAGAATTTATATAATTTTGTGTACAAGAATCTCAAAGACAGTATCAGGAGATAAAGCGATGCCCTTTGGAGAGACAATAAAAGTACCACTGCGTAAAACCATCACCTCTTCCAGCTCAGTGCACTAAAATTTCAAGTCCTAAGACTCTGATTATGTCCATAAAAGCATAAATCCAAAAGTTTCCTAGGCTAATAAAGAACAGTCCCTTATTAAGTCTGTTAATCTTTGTATCTTCCATGTCTGTCACTGGATTTCTCCTAAATTCCTGCCAGACCAGCTATATGCATAGAATACCACAGAGACAAAAGAAAACTTCCACAGCCCAGCGCCATTTGCTTGGTCTGCTTTTTCCTCAGAAGCCCTTTTTCAGGCAGCATCTCATTGCTGCAACAAATTAACCACCAAAGCCCTGGTCTGGTAATTAAGTGCTATGGATTTGCAAAAGCTCAAAAGGCATTACATGTACTACCTAAAATAAAAACGAGGTGAGTGGTCAGCACAGAAAAGTAAGTACAGCAGCGCTGTCAGAAGTGAGTCTTCCCCTGGAGCAGTTACTAGTGAAGGTAGTGCAGTCCCAAAACTTTGATGGTTCATTTTTGGCCTGGGCCAAATAGTCAAATCTACAGTTGTGCTTCAAATCCGAAAAGGAGATAGATTTGGCACCAAAGCTGCATGGATCTTGGGTGGTTGTTTTGCACATGTTTGGTGAAACAAACAATTCTCAAAGACAGGCATCAGCCTGATCTTTGTTAGTACTCACAGAGGCTTAGATTCAAATATAAATTACTCCTTAGCTTGCTTTCATCCTCCCTCTTTCCATGCATATAATAACTAGTATCATGTTCTGAAGGAACAGTTGTGATGTTTGTGCTGTTATTCAAGTCGGTAAGTTAATTACATTCTACTTTATCTCAAAACATTTTTGCATTTTGCCACTGATGACAGTTTTATAAAATAAGATAGGCAGCATCTTCAGGTGACAGGATGGACAGATGTCTTTGGTTTTAAGCTATAACAAGAGGATGGGGAAAACATTACAAATACATAAATATGGCATTTGCTGAGTCCTACTGAAACGCTTTGCAGAAAGATTCAGCTTATGTCTCCTCTGACACTTGAGGCTCAATCCAAGCCTATTATAGCAATTAGTCTCTTCTTGCTACGCTGAGAGACCTCCTTTGCTCAAGCTCCACAGCTCTTTGGAGACGGAGAGTCAGGAACCCCTCAGCAAGGTACTGTTGTTGGTCCAAGTTCTTACTCATGGAGATGGATGAAGCACAAGAAGCCATCCACCACCAAATATACCAGCTCAGTTCTTGCAGAACGGATACGTTGAGACTAAGCCAAAGATTGGCTGCTCGCAGAGTAGGCATCGCCACAGGAGCTCAGTCATGACAATGTTGCTCTGAATCCACTGAAGTCAGTGAAGTTACTCTAATTTTCTTTCAATTGCAGTTACTGCAGCTGAAAGCAGAACCAGTGCCAAGTAGATTGTATTGCCCACAAACAGAGCTTGGGAGCTCAACAGCAAAAATGTATCCCCTGACCTTTTATGGGAAATTCACCTCCTAGCAATAAAGAAGGGAACAAAATTAAGAGGGTATGTTGAGTTTTCTTATTAAAGCATCACCAAGCATTCCAAGTGCTGAACACGTATTGTACATAAACACCTACAAAGC
>Ga0181612_161505_pt1 | contig 15383 bp, 8 predicted proteins | sample HoacroProtozoa21_FD_119630 | JGI IMG/M metagenome (GOLD analysis project Ga0181612, IMG submission 119630) | Hoatzin crop microbial communities from Cojedes, Venezuel. Combined Assembly of Gp0051906, Gp0051904, Gp0051908 | reverse complement strand
TTTTTTTTTTTTTTAAATGAGAGAGATTACACAACATTTTAAAGAATCTCTCTTATTCCTTTACCTTTTCAGCTTGCACTCCGGATCTGGGCAGGTAGTTTTCCTGTTTTGTTTTGGGGTTGGTTTTTACTCAATTCTTTAATAAACCGATTGGGGATTCCCTAGTTCAAAGTTGATTATTCATAATTTACATTTCAGTATGCAGAGAAACAGCAGCAGAACACAAGACCTCTCTGTTCAGAGGGCTATTGGTGCCAACTTAAGAGCAGCTGTCATTCCGCATTGAATTAACACACGAGCTGCCTCAGCATCTGAGCTGTGTCATACATTCAGTTCCTAAACTTTGCCAAATCCTTCTGACAGCAACTCCCTTGCAGGCCTTTCTTGCTATTATGTTGAACACTACAATAGCCTTCACAAGGTCTCTTCCTTGCTAGTAAGTATTTAAATAACGCCTTGAACCTTCAGAAAAGGAAATCCAGGACTGTTCCAAATCTGGGCTAGTAGAGAACAGAAGGAAGTGCCTAAAAGCAAGAGTTCACAAGTCTTAACCAAATAAAGTTAAATAGGCAAGTAACAGTGCAAGTCCTCCCTTGCAAGACACAGAACTGTATCAGGAAGCTACTACATCATTGTGCTAACAAGTGTTAAGAGCTGAACTTCCAGGTCTACAGAAGACTGACCACAGAACAGTACTGGAAAGCAGAACAAAGTAATCAGTTTTGCTTCTACAATAACTGCTCACGAGAACATTAGATGATTTTAATGCTGTCAGCTTTGACTATCAAGTGATGCCACAAATGAGAGTCGGGAAATTATCTATGGTGTTAAAGTTTACCATCTACTTTATTCACCCTCAGCTTGCCCCATCTCCACAAATATGCACCGTAATCTGGCTTGTAATAATCTCCACAAGCAGAACAGCAACTCATGCTGTCTCATCCTTCCTCCCCAAAAGTCTACCGAGTTACTATACCTCACCTTGACCCCAGAAAACCTACCCTTTATCAAAGTCCAGCATCTTCCACATGTTGCCTCTGCACTTTCACGCCTATGCCAACCCAACAAACCTACACACTATCTTCCAGAGCACATGTTCTTTAGGTACTATAAAGACTTTCCCAGTAATGCAGCTATAGTCCTTCTGACTACAAATAACTATGGGGCCTGCTACCTCCTCTCTCCAGTCTTACTGCACAGACGTCCTTCTTCCCAAACATAGCAGACCCTTGCGGGGACAAATATTTGCTGCAGATCCTGAAGCTTGAGAGGTCACGGCAGTCAGTCTTCAAATCACAAAACTGCATCCCACACCAAGACAACCTTTTATATACAATTTCTTCCTCTCTGCCTACTCATAGGCATACTCACACTACCCACAGTATTAAGTGCTTTGCAGAAGAGAATGAGTTTCTTCTTTCCTATCAATCACATGAAGAGTCTGCGGGGCAGACAACTTCAAGTACCAGCAAATTGCTCTTGGAGTTTCCTCCAGTTTCTCAAACTGAGAGTTTAATTAGCCTTAGAATCATCTTATTGTCACATTACTCCTTTTTAAACACAACAGCGCACAACTTCCTATATCACCAAATACCTGTTTTGAAAACAACGCTAAAAAATCCACTGCCCATATACATTGCTGGATTTCATCCCAATGCACATTCATATAGTTTGAACACCTCTTTCCCCACCACATCAAGGCAAGATACTCAGCTTCAAGTCATCTGCAAAAACCATGCCAGCTCATTAGCAATATTAAACTAGTTATGTTGGATTTGTGTCCCTTTTGGTCCTTAATGATTTATACATACTGCTTTTCCTCCTGAGAGGTTCAGGCACAGCTCTCTTGGAAAGGCAAAAATAGAAGCCAACTGTCAGGGGGTCTTCTACTGGATCCGCTGTGACCAAGGCAGCTGTCTCCCTAAGTACTAATAATGGGGAAAAAGTGTGATTATACTGTATTAAAAGAAAAAAAACCTGTCATTAGCAACTCCAAGTTCCATGAACTATGAATACTTTTTACTTAATAGAAAAGCTTTTTAGAGAAGAGCTTACAGCCCCACTGCCTCTGGGGGAGAATAGTGTGCATTACCTTTAGTGTTTACATTGCAGTTCTCTCCTTGAGAGTAGTACAATTGAAAGACGACATTCAGGCCAGCTGCAGCAGCTCAAGTTTTAGCAGCAGTCATGGGGGTTTTAAGTACGGTCTTTAAGACTGCTAATTAATAAGTGATGAATATATTTTATGGACAAAGTTTGAGACCTTACTGACACCCGTGATTCAACTACTCGGAAGAACAAAAGCTTTGGTTTTACTCGGGAATTAAATATCTGGAACAGAGCATCACCCAAACTCCCCAGTAAAAACATATTAAGGAAAGCAGCTTTTTAGCCTCGCATCCATGAAGCCAGAACACTAAGCAAAGGGGAAAAGGCCCCATGGTCAAAGAATCCTGCCTGCTTTCCTCCCGACCACAGCTACTGCAGCTTTTTCAAGCAGCTTCACTGTAGGAAAAGCCTAAGTTATTAAGCATTGAATCTTTCCCCTGTCCAAGCAGTAAAAATCTCAGTCTTGAACCTCATATATACAGAATTCACTCACCTTGAATACCAAAGAATGTGTCTCGGGCAAGAATACAAATTGAGCAAAGCAGGGGAAAGGTGAGAAATCAGTGCTCTAATGATCCCTTCTCTTACCCTGAGACCCCATTCCAGACCCGTTCTCCACCCAAATCCTGCTCCATAACTAGCTCAACAGAAACATGCATTTTTCTGTGCAAACAGAAGAACTGAGCAGTTCTGTTCATGCTGATATCAAACATCAACTAATTCTGGAGCTAGATGTGCCACTTCTCTATTTTATTGATTTACTGCAAATAGCAGCTGAGATAAATCACCATTGGGCTACCTTTTTTGCACAACTCTCAATAGTTTAAGATATACAAAATGCCATTTGCATTTAGTGGACACCAACCAATGGTCATAAGGTTAAAATATAAAAGCAATTGTCTTGGAGAAATGCTATTCCCTATTCCCTCTTGTAATATGGCATCTAGATGCCAAACTCTGGGGGAAGAAAGAACATGGAAAAAACCCTACTAACATTACAAGTAGCATTTGTGTTAAGCATTTGATCAATAACTTCACATAAAAAGGAACTTCTATCCCGCATGGCAAATCTCAGGCCTCATTCTACAAGACATTTTCATCATCAGTTCAAACCTGGAAGCCTTAACCAAAATACACGTTAATTTAGAGAAGAAATATGAAACTGCGGCCACCAGCCAATCTTCTGCCAAGCCTTCAAAGCATTTATTCAATTTCCTCTAAGGGGTAGAATTGTTCTCTCCATCCAAGCAAGCACTAAAGCAACAGTCCCGTTGCACCCTAGGTCTTGTTGCAAACAACAGAAAAGTTTAAAGTGGGTATACTGTTGCAAGATTATTGCTTAGAAGGATAAAAGTCAGTAAGATCTAGTTAATTGGCTACTTTAACTGGATACTAGGATTCCAGCTGTGGCCTGTGATTATCCTTCCATGAGGGTGAACAACACCTAACATTATCTATTGGTTTTACCACTCTTCTCACTTGGCTGTTTACTAGAATATCAGTAACAGGAGCAACTGGGGCTTTCAGCAAGAACACCACAGCTACCCTAGAAAAGTAAGGATTTCATGTTTGCCACAGAAGCATGGGGTCATGTACTGCAATCTCTGCACTAGAGCGTCTGCTAATCAGCCTTTACTTGCTGGGCTGATCTTACACTCCAGCCACATCTGGCAGAAAGTGGTAATCAACTGAGGCATGGTTCATGAGCTATTTGAGTTGCCACGCTCCTGTTGTTTTTATTCTGAGGACAGTGAATGCTAGTTAGTGCTTTCCACCTCCCAATGATCCGCTTTCCCCAGAAAACCATTTGTTTTTAATGAACTTGTGGAAGTGAAACTGTCACTATCCTATCAACTCTGCCCAGAACAGCAATTTGCAATCCACTACAAATCTGAATGAGACTGAAAATATATTGGAAGCAGCCTGACTTTTCAGCTGCACTACTTAGCTGTTACACTTTGGGAATACATAACAAAAATAGGGTGGGGATGAGACAATGTGCGAGCAACTGCAGTGACATGTTAATTAGCTACTGCCTGTATGCTAGAAACAGGTCAGCTGAGCAGGCACGCTCAGCAGCTGACACATCTAACTCTCAACATCCAGCCCACGGTCCATGTTTTTCCCTGCTCTCTCAGCAGGTTTCTTCTGAGAGTCCTGCTGTTCTGTCAGTGGATGCCACGTGACAACACAACCTCCAGTAGGGCCAGCCTGAAAAACAACCAAACAAGGCCAGAGAGCTCGTGCATGCTGTCAAGGTGAAAAGCCACCAGAAGCCTAGCACAGGTGGAAACTCTTAACTGGGAATGAAATGCCCACAACTATGCAGACTCCTGTTGAAAACACGGACATCTCCATCAGAAAAAGAAACCAAGTGTAACGCAAACCTGTCCATACGCTCGGTGGAACAGGATGACCTCCTACAGGCGTACTGAAGCAGTTGCAACTAAACCACAAGTAGTTTATAACACGGATGCAATCATTTCAATCCATTTTGTCTTGTATCTATAAAGCAACAGAAAGGCTGTAAGAGCTCTTAACACCAGACGGCTGCCTCATGTGAATGCTGAGCCTTAAAATAGGGGGGTTTAGGGGTTTTTTTTGTTGTTTGTTTGGATTTTTTTTAAACAGGCTGATGTCCTTCACAATTAGATAGAGCTTTACTCTCTCTCTGCTAAAATAAAAATAAATATGAAACCAAACACGCAATTCATTTATGTTCATTCCCCTGTACTAAACCAGTTAAACAAAAATCCTTTGCTGCTGCCACATAGACATGTCAGTTTAAGGCTCAGAAATTTTGAGAAAACTAACATCAACTACCAGTAGGCTTTACTTTTCAACATGAGCCTGCAGCCTTTCATATACTGCAGATTTCTTGATGTTGCTAAAAAATTCTGTTAAATTCAACAGGATATCCACCCGAGATCTAGAAGATGCAGTTAGGACTACTAACATTTAAAAAAAATCCTGAGAGTAGTAAGTTGCTATCTAACAGTTCAAAGTCACCAATGCCTCTGGAAGATGTGCTTGCCACTGGCAGTGGAAGTCTCCTATCAAGCTGTTGGCAAGTGGGGAAGTCGGAATCCATCACACAGGCTCACATCCAGGCGGCAAAGCTTCATGCAGAGTCAGATCACTAGACTGATCGACACTTCTGAGTGAGTGTTCCAAACTCCTAAGCCTGATACAGAGGTGAGTTTTGAAAGGTAGCTTCACATATTACTGCCTAACCAATTTCCACCCTCCTGATAAACAAGGAGAAGTTCTTTAAATTCACCTATTCCAAACATAGCAAACTTCTGTTAATACTCTTGCCATTCACAAATAACAGAGCAATTTGAAGTTTAAATCAAGCTTAGAAAAACTAGAAAGACCCTATGCAGCTTAGAACGAGAGATCAGACCAGAAAGTCACAGGCAAGGCTTACATACGAAAATAGCATTCTATTTCAGATGCCAGTAACAAAACATCACTCATGATAAAACATACATGTTCTCAAAATACTGGCACACTACGTATGCTGACTCCCTCTGGCTTGCTGCCCCTTAGCAGAATGTGCGTTATCCTATAAATAGGTTTAGATTAAGCTATAAAACTTAAATTAAGAGTTACAGGCACAATAACAGTACTTTGGATTCCAGAGCCATGCAGCAAGATCCAAACCCAAGTCTCCATTTGAAAAGGTTGGGTTTTAAAACTCCAGGGTTGCTAAAGAACTGATGCCATGATATGTTAAAGCTTCCATCTATATTCGACCTCTACATAATGAGAAACAGCAGCCTTCGGAGTCAGAGAAGAGGCCAGCTGGCTTCCCCCTCTCATACAAGTCCTACACTCCCTGAAATGAGAAGTGAAAGGAAGAGTCCATTTAAAAACAGTTTGAACTCCCACTTGAGGGCATCTATGTGGGTTCTTCAGTTATGTGTAAAGATGTATGCTCCAGCTAGTACAGTCCTGTACTGTGGCAAGATAACTGATCGCTGCCTTCTTTTGAAGACCTTCCTCTAAACTCGTAAACTTGCATATATTTTAAGAATGTGGGCGACAAGTCAGCATGTTTTATTCATGCTTTGAGCAGTCATGTCTTCCTCTCACTTCTACGGAGGACCATTTTAGAACATTCTGTAAACTAGTAGAGAGACTTAAGAGATGTAACAAACCTACACCAGAGGCACTAGGAGCCTGCCAGGCTCTGCAGGCTAACCGCTGACCATCTGCTATGGAAGCACCCGGCTGCCGTTGTGTCATCCACGCTCGCGCCAAGCCAAGAGCCAGTCTCAAGTGATCGACTCTGCTGCCAGCCACAGTCTTGTCCCGTTTCTTCAGGACATCAAAGCTTAAGACACTTTCTTAAAAAAACACGTTCTTTGGTCCTTTAAATATATGGCAGAACAACCTCAGCTCAAGTGGTCACCAAATTCTCCAACTTACCCTTACCTGTGTTTCAGATCTCAGCCATAACCTAGTTTCTTAAACACTTACAAACAACTAGCAAAAACATTGCTTTCTTCTTCATTCCTTCTTTGAGAAAGTAAAGCCACCTTGGCAAAGCACACGGCTTAACAGTTTTGTTAGAGCTCTGTGGCCCAACTACAGCACAGGAGTTCCTGCCAACTTGTTTTCTACCTGTGGTAATTTTGCATATTGACTTACAACCAAGAAAAGAGTTGATTGCCACAAGTCAGACCCAAGCTGCAGACATGCCATGTCAGCAACTCACAGGTCTCAGTACATACGAGAGGCAGGGTGAGCTTTCTTGGTGGCCTTCAAGCATGATCATGCCTATGTACTCACAAAATCTCCTCTACAAGAAATATTACAACACATTTGAGTTTTACCGATAGATAGAAAAAAAAAAGACTCTAGGAATGGCAACCAACCAACACGCTGCCTCAGCTTAAATTGCCCAGAGTAGAGACTATATAAACATGCAACATTAGCATGACACCAGGACTTTTCAGCATCCATTCCCTTTCATCAAACAAAGTTAAGACACAGATATGATCTAAAACAAAGTATGAGATCACGTTATCCTGGGCAGAGAGGAGGAACAGAGGGGTATTTTGACTTGATTCGTCCCGAAGTCAGTGGGAATACAGCACACTGCCATCTCCTATACTGTGCCTACGACTAAGCTGCAAACCCCAGACGCCCAGTGGATGCACCATTTGCCAGCAGCCTAGAAAACACTGTGCTAGTATTCCACCTACCTTCACAGTGACATTTCAAGGCTGATGTCCAATGTCACTTGTGGCACTAGTCCAGATTGTTGGTATATTCCCTCTCCGAGTGGACCACAGCTCCCAACTGCTTCAGCAAATGTGTTTCACAACCTGAAGAATTTTTATGAGCACAAGCAGCTTACTGGCTACCAGCTAACACTGTGGAATATACCTCTGAGCCCACCCTTGCAAAACTTATTTTGTATTGATTTTCAGCATTTTCAAGCAGCATTTCAGAAGAAAACACGATCAAAATAGCAAGACTAGAACTATTAAAAACAGTTTTAAGGGTCTAGCATGCAGTTTGCAAGACTCCAGAAAAAGCAGCCTTAACCGTAATCCGCAAAGTGACAAGCTAGCCTCTGCCAAGTATTTTGATTGCCTTCTAGCAATTGCCAACATTTGGTTTATTCAGGTTTTATTTAAGCCACAAAGCTCTCATCCAAGCAAAATTTTGGCCAGTAAGAAAATCAAGCAACCATGCTGAGCCTGACAGGGTGGAATACTCTAATATCAACTTACCAACGAAGCTTCACACTCGCAATCTTACTGCTGACTCAGGGGAACAAAAGTACTGCTGCAAACCCTGTGCTACAGACCACTGCCTGCAAAGCTACTAGGAAGCCTTCTTCTACCGTATCATTTAGTTTGAGTTCAGGGTTCAGCCCTGTGGCCAGATGACCCATTCTTTCAGCGCGCTAGATGTCCTGCACTGACATTCACACCCTGATTTCCTGGCTTGCTTTATGCCTTGCTTTTTAGCTTTCACGGTATTTGAAACCCCCCTCTCCAAGCCAGGCAGAATGCCATTCCTAATCTGCATGACATGTGTTGCAGTTTGGAGATTCAAGTTCCATCAGATACTCATTGGTCAGACTGCTGTATTTCCCCTAGGCACACACCAGAAATTGTGCTTTTCCACCCTTACCCGCATCCTGATCTGTGCCTTCAAAAGAAGCTCCAAAAACGAACCGAGCATGTTAACTTAATGATACCGTTTGGTACCACTGACTCATCTTTAAACTATAGTGAGACTAAGGGGAGGGATCTAATGTCATCCTCCCCGCCCCCAATTTTCCCCCACCCCCAGAAACACTGGAGCCAGCTCCTTCAGCAATACCAAATGTCCACAGCTGACTGAGGAAGATCTCTCCTTTTCTTTTCTTGGGGAGCAGGAGGTATATTGCAAGCACGTGGCAAGGTTTCAGTAGCAGGGGGGTGCATGTTGCAGCTGTGACCTCTGAGAACAGAGGTCTCCTTCCACAGGCTGCAGGAGATACCTGCTCCAGCACTGCAGAGCACCTCCTGCTGCACTTCTGACCTGGGTGTTCCCTCTGCCATTTCTCATGTTTTCCCTCCTCCTCTGCCTGTCCAGTGGTTTCTGCCCTTTCTTAAATATGCTTTCCTGGAGGTACCACAAGCATGGTGGATGGGATTAGCTGTGTCCTGTGGTGGGTCCATTGCGGAGCTGGCTATGTCCGGCACGGAGCATGCCCCGGTCTCTTCTCACAGAGGCTGCCCCTGCAGTCAGCACCTTGCCATGGACACACAGTGCTGTAGGGAAGGTATATATGGTAGGAAGAGCGAAATAGTCTCGACTATCTTGAACACTGGCAGAAAAATACTAGAAGCAGGTGCACCTCTGCTATATTACCATCTCTTCAGAAGCGAGGACTAAGAAGGCAGCAAATTCTCCTCTTTGGCTACCCATTTCTCCATCCAGCAAGAAGCAGGGAAGATGAATAACATCCAAAATGCCCTATGCCCTTCAGAGTTATCCTGACTATCATCTGCTCTTAAGCACTTCAGAGGATCCTTCACAGGGCAGAGACATAGAAGCATGGACTGACCACACCAACAGAACACTCTTAGAGACTTTGCAGAATTCCTGACTAGTGGGACAGGCCCAGGCAAGGTGCACACAGAAGATGGAGGATTTAAGAGTCAGGCTGGAAAGTCAAAGGCACATATCAAATCAAACCCCAGGAAACCAAACTGCAGATTATGTTTTTTGTTGTTTAAAAGATCTTCAGTTGCTGCCATCCAGGATCTAAGGGAGTAACACTACGAGACTATTATGAAACACATTCAACTACTAAATAGAAGTGATTAAAACTATGGACTGGTCACTGTCATACTGACCATGTCGTGAACAAGAGGCCTCAAAGACATAGCTACTCCATTATCTAATGACTAATGGAAGTCAGTACAGCAGAAACACCCGACTTGTCCCAGAATTTGTCATCCATGACCTGGACAAAGCATGTTTCACAGAAGGATCTTGATGACTATTGAAAACAGACTAAGAATACATGCCTTCAGCTGAGGAAAAGCCAAGGGGAGGGAAGGTAGGACTAGTCAATCTAGTTTTATCATGTTACAGCGTCTGGATGAAAGAAAGTTTAATATTACACTGTCTACCCACTCTTCTGTTTCCTCATCCCCCCCTTCCTTTCCTTAGGCATTGTACCATAAGAAGACCTAAGCACAGAACAGTTCAGATGTACAAGATCAAATGATCTTGCCTATGTTTCAACCTTTGCATCTTAACATGAATTAAAACTTCTACCCAGCTTCAAACATATTTTGAAAAATGATTAGTTAGCTAAGTCTCAGCCTAATTAAAAGGGCAGCCTTCTCTTGGTACTACACGTGGGACTAGGGGGTGAATTGAAAGTTGATGCCATTGAAATGCTCAAAATCAGTTAGTCTAAAATGCCTCCTTATTAGCTCCCTTTACCCATGACAGACATTTCTACTCCTATTCAGAGATCTACACACCTCCAAATGAAACGAGTCTTCAATACTGTTTTGGGAAAGGAAAAGGGAGAAGCCCACATAAACAGAGAGATCTTCAACATAGAGACTAATGACGAGTCCTTACACACACACAAAAAAAATAAATGTGCCAATCCAATATCCATTACTGAATTAAAGAATTGCTTCTCTGGATTTTTTTCCTTTTCAGGCATGAAAGATTCATCGAGGTGACAAGGAGGATTTCACAATTTAGAATATGCTCCAGCTGTGACAACAAAAACCAAGATACTGTGTTACACCTGATATTCAATACTAACTTTTAAACAAAGTCAGTTCTCTCGTACATGGAAACTGCGACAAATTACTGCAATACAAGATACAGTGGGACATACAAAAGTAGTTTAACTACTAAAGTGTGAGGGATTAAGTCCAATTTGTACAGGGACTCTGTTCTTGGCAGTTTTCTTCCAGGCACTTCCATGGCTGTAAAGACAAAGTGTCACCTGGACTGCAAAGCAATGCAGTACTCGTACGTCTGTGCTACTCCTGCTAGGAAAGGGCCCCAAGTGCCAACAGACTTGGAACACTCTCAAAATCAGTTCAGCAGCAAACAACTCCCAAAACATGCATCCAAGTTCACCTGACCAGTCACCAAATTCCAGTGACTCAAGATACAGCTCCACTAACTCATATCTCTCCCAAAAAACAGACAGACATACTCCTCAGGAACGAAATACAGGTTTCTAAGACTAACCTGTGGGATCTAGCAACTGTACCTTTACTGAGCCTAGGAAAAAAATTTAATCCGCTGCTTTTGCTCAACAGCCACTTCTGTTTCAACACTAGAGACCACAGTGATTCAAACCTGTTAGGTCATCCCCGCAGTTTACAGGAGAAAGGCAAAACACTGCGGGAGTAAAAGTGTCTGTATAAGCAAAATACAGACACCAGCCCTGCAGCTCAGTTACCAGCATAAAATAAACTACAAATTTCTTTTTAGGGCCTTTATTTGTCAGCCACACACAAACATGCAAAAACAGACTTGGGATGGAAAGATGTTACTACAGATGCACAGCAAATCGAGTCCTGACCGTCATCTGCTTTGCTTCCACATTTCATTAAAGTCTCCCAGCTCTTGATCAGGCCTCCAGAAGGGCCTTCTACCTTATGAGAACTATTTTGAAGAAGTAAGGAGGTACCATGTAGTCTTTTCAGAATACACACTCCAGAACTTCCTCATGGTGCAAAACAATTCACTGAACGAAACAAGTCAAGGAAAATCCCAGCCATTTTGATCATTTTCAGAAACAGGAACTTGTTACAATCAACCGCAGACGCAACAACCTCACTGGTTTCTAACCCACTTCCTAAATGCAAGCTTGACAGTCTGTTTCTGAGCAAGAACCTCTATAAGAGGAGCCGAGTTCAGATCTACCTATTTTTTCCCTCATCTATCCTGTGTTTTAACATTTGAAAGTCGAGATATTTCCCTTCTCCAAAAGCTTCTGCCTGTTGATACCACCAGAGCCACCCCATTCGAGGCTGGAAGCTGCCTTTTACTTGCCCCACACAATTAAACCCTCAGTGAAACCTTAACACATCTTTCAGAACAATTCTGAGAATCAAACTTCTATGCTGTGCACTAGGATCGCCCTCCCAGTTGAATAACCACAGGTCATACACCCTTAGCGTAGCCCATATATCTCATTCACCCCCTCTGCAATGAGTCTTCTCACTGCAGCAAAATCAAGCTGCTAACCTGCACTTCTTCATGGGAATGCTTCCCTCATTTGCTGTATCTAATTGTAACTTGCTTAACACAACATGGTTAGCTGAAGGAGATGAATCAATATCATTGTGGTGACTTTAAGACAACTTTAAGATGATAAGAGTTTTGTAAGTCCAAAAGGGTCCAAACTCTAACATGCCAGCTGCAACAGCTGGCCCCAAACCATCAGAGCCACATCAGATTTCCATTTGCTTTCTCCCCACAGGGATTTGGGAAATGCATTTAATGCCAACTGGGCTGGAAATTCACTAGTATGAGAGCTGGAATTCAATAAAAGGGTAAATCTCACTAATGAGTCTATGATAGAAACCTAATCGTACTCCAGTACTTCTTTATACGATGAGCCTGTGCAGCACCCAGAGTCCATGCCAAAGAGCAGCCACTACATCCATACTAAAGCCTGTATTTGAAAGCTATGCAAGTACAGAAAACCATACAAAGGTGAACACTCAGCAGCTCAGCTTTTGTTCACAGAAGACATTCATTCTGTTCTCTCCTCCCTTCCTCACACCCATGCACTCATACCCAAATCATGCTTTTTAATCTTCAGTGTAAATTCCCTCTAAGTAGTACTCACTAAAAAAACCCAAACTAAACAAAAAAAAACCCTATACTTTGTCATCTATCATTTTTCTATAACTCTCTGGAACTAATATCTTCTGCGGAAAACATATGAGGATAGGAATCATTGTGTCCCATCCTCACAGGACTACTTAGCTCCCATTAAATAGTTGATCTTTCCATTTAATTTACAAAGTCCAGTTGCTAAGCAGGGTGGTGGAAGATAGGTTGTGTGACATGACAGCTGGCCATTAAGACACTAAATAAAATTATGGAGTTGCCCAAGGGCATAAAACCCCCACACCAATACTAGAATTACAACTCTTCATAAAGCATCGCTCCAACCATCGCTCTCCGGTACCTGAAGTTTTAACCATCTAAATCTTTCACACCTTGACTCAAAACTTATCTCAAGGCATTGGCAAGTTTTACTTTTCATTCCCTTCTCCAAGTCTTCAAATGCTACTCACCCAACTTGAAACGCTGTCAGCCACGTGGCTCAGATCTACCTCCACCTGGCAGTATCTCCAGCAATGCACGGAGGCACTGCTCTTTCAGAGGATCAACTTGCAATTTACTCTCTCATTACAATATATAAAGCCCATTTTAACACTTGTTCACAAGACACATATCACAGTTCAAGGAATTGCCTATCAATTCATAGTTATAAGGAGATGCCTCAGGTTTAAGAGCCTGAGAATATTTTGTTCTTTTAAAATATGAACTTGATTTTCATTTATAGTCCACAATTTTGAATGTGCATATCTCTCACCAACAAGATTCTGTCTTTAATGATACCTGACAGTTAAACTCTCAACTATTGTGTACAGCTTGGAAAATAGAAGGAAAAATAAACAGGGACGTATCTTTCTAGAAAACTACCATTTCTCTTCCTCTTGTGTGTCTTACATGCAGGTGGGTATGAAATTGCACAGAATGCTACTGGCCTCAGTCCCCCCTACGCTCATTTTCTGAAGTAGTAATATGAGCACCAATATCCAAACACAGTCTCTTTCCAGACCTTAATGCAGCACTGGTACATAATTTCTACCTCACTTTAATCCTGCCTATTCCAGAGAGTACTTTATTTATGCACATACGCATATATTCTTATATGTGTATATATACATATGAGACACAGCATGCTTTTAAACACGAGCTATGATTTTTTTTAAGCCAAAGCTTCTATTCACAGATACAGTAGGACAGTCCAGCCACAACCTACAGATTAAGAAGTGTCAACAGCTACCAAACAGCAACATAGGAGGCATCAATAACCAAGATGATTTTTTAAAATGTAGAAGAAAACAAGAGAGAATACATGATATCAAGACCACTGATCTATTTAGACAACGGTTTAGACTCAAGTCAGTCTTCAATCAATGCTGCTTACATCAGCATCTCTTGGACACATACACAAGAGTATTTAGATGTACTGGAAGACCGGCATGTTGTTTGCCACTTTAAGGGTTAGCCATGAAGTTTTCAGAACTGAAATTTGGAATTATTTTCCAGAAGTAATACTACCTCTTTCTAAGAAATACAGCATCATCAGAACTGTACTTACATGCACCCGCGCTAGCATTACTTAGTAATGGCCAGTAGCCAAGAGACTGTTTGCTGTAATACCTGCTGATCTTTACTTGACAGTATTTCTTACCGCATTCAGAAGGAAAAAAAAAAGGGAAAACCACTTAATTTTAGACATTAAAGCCTGTTGTTGATCTACTGAGTTCAACGCTGGAGAGAGTTACTACTGGTAAACAAAGCCAGTTAACATCATGCATTAAATTCTTTCACCATTCTGCTCCTTGGTGTCTCCAAGCAGGGACTGACAGTTGAGTGGGTTGAAAGAAACAGAATTGTCAAGAGAAAACATCACTAGCTCATTGTTTTTTAAGCAGCATTTTGACATTAACCTTGTTTCACGCATTAACTAGCTAACGGCAGTCCAGAACAGATCGTAAATCTACGAGACAAAGCCACCAGCCATCTTCAATAAAACATGATGCAAACTATTGGACAGCTCATGAAGTCGCCGTCAGGTATTTGGGACCTCAGCAACAGCCCCTGAACGCTCCAAAGGCAGCCCCAGTCTACAGCGTAGCGCTGTCCAAGCACCTCACCATTTAAGCACACCATCATCTAAACCTCTGCAGAAGTCCGCTGTGGAGACGGCCACTCTCCCGCCGGTGCTCGGCCGGCTCCTGGCGTAGCTTTTATGTCTCTGCCTAGCTTAATCCTGACCAAAGCAGGCAGCGACAAGCGCCTGTCCATCTTGTCCCGTGCCCAATTCCCTCCCCTCTTCCCGATCCCTGCCCCGCAAGGGACGCTTCGTGCTGCCTTCCTGGGTAACAGGCGAGAGAGGTCATGAGGAAAACGGGGAGGAAAAAAAAAAAAAGGAAGAAAAATGGCCGAAAGAGCAGCATTATGCAATAAGAGACGAAATGCAATAATAACTCATCCCCTCCCGGAGATTTCTCACAACCTCTGCGGTCTGCGAGCTGGATTACGGCGGGTGCGGCAGCCCGCCGGCACACAGGCACACCAGAATAACGGCACACGGCAAATTCAGGGCCCTCAGCCCCGGGCCCGCGCTGGGGATAGGAAAACAGGGATGCTCACAGTCCAGGTGCTTTTTCTTGGGCCCCATCACTTCGTGCGTGGTGGCTTTGCAGACGGCCCTGGCCACGGCCGACCCGGTAACGCTGTACTGGGCGGCCGCGATGCGATCCGTCAGCGTCTGGCCCGACATCTTCGCGGCCCCGCCTGCTGCCGCCGGCTCTGCAGGGGCGGAAAACACGGGAGGGGAACGGGGGGGTCCCGGCTTTATCGGCGGGGGAGGGGGGACACACGCACACAGAGGGCAGGGACACGGACAGGCGCGGACACACGGACACGCACACAGCCACACGGACAGCGGTCCCTCGGGCGGCCCG
>Ga0181612_152987_pt1 | contig 15383 bp, 7 predicted proteins | sample HoacroProtozoa21_FD_119630 | JGI IMG/M metagenome (GOLD analysis project Ga0181612, IMG submission 119630) | Hoatzin crop microbial communities from Cojedes, Venezuel. Combined Assembly of Gp0051906, Gp0051904, Gp0051908 | reverse complement strand
CGCCTCCGGGGCGTGCCCGGGGTGGCGGGGCCCATGACGGTATCTGAGTGGATCTGGGTACAGGTAATGTCTGGGGCCTGTTCCTCTTCCAAGACTGTGAAAGTTGGAAGCAGCCCATTAGAGACGAGCTCCTCACAACACTTTGGATTTCAGTGGATATTCTGTTCATAAAAGGGGGCTGAAACCAGTTTTTAACATCTATAGGATCAAAACTATAGTGGTTATTAAAACTGTCATAGAAGAGAAAAATGCTCTGATTTAGTGAGTAAGTATTGGAAAGTACTCTAGGACTTATGCTAAGAAAGGATGAAAGTTGTCACCACGTGATCTTTCAGGAAGCTCGTTCTTTCTTGACCTGAAATGGTACAAAGCGTAATGTCTAATTCAGCACTCGATTCAAATGCTGTTACGAGTCAGTAGCAGTCTTTCTCTTGACCTTAGCAGGATTCAGGTGAATAAAGGGAGCTTTGTAAAAACTGAGACCTCCCCTTTATATATTAACCTTTTTCTTTTTTTCATGAAGAGTGAAGCGTCAGCAACAGTACAATAACTTAGGAGATTACAAGGTTAGAAAGTACACTGTGTCCACGAGATCAGAGTTTCTGAAACTCTGGAGCCGGTGATATCCAGCGGGTAGATGACTTGGATTGAGTGAGAGCCTAGTTCGTGGGCATTTGGTTGCAGCCAGTGCCCTGCTGGCAGATAGCGCAGACTTGTGCCACGATATGGCTCCAGAGAAATGTGTTGGTGATTTAAAACTTGTTTTCCTAAAATAACATATGCCTGTGTTTCTGGTCAAAGCAGAGGTGCTGACCCCTCCACTTGGGAATTCTAGATGTTTATGGACTCTCTCATCAGGCGTTGTTGGTGTCAGTGTTTGATGCTCTTAGGGCTGGCTGCTGGTGCGATGCACCATGAGTCTGTAGCTCGTTTCAGCCAGCCTCATTGTTTAACAAAACCCAACAGGTACAGCTGCGATGTGTGGGAGACCGACTTTGGGAGTGTGGGGAGAAGTTAGCCCCTCTGGGCTGATACAGAGACCTTGCCTGTACTTTGGGGTCCACGACATGCAGGAGGGACTAGGCTGTCCACTGCCTGTTCCTCCCTCTGGCAAGCAGTCACAGCTTTTGCTGCTGACCATCAGACCAGCGCAACATGAAGTTCCTTGCACCTCTCTGACACACCTTTTCTGACTTGGCACCTGCTCTGGGCTGAGGCACTTCAGGTGACACCCTGAAGAGGCACAGAGATGTTTCCTCTCTTTGTTGAGGCTGCTATGCAGCAGTGTAACCCAGGCTCAGGGATGGAAGAATACAAACTGGTCTTTCTCCAGCCTCTGCTGAAGAAACTTGCTTGGTTCAGTCCCCATACACCTGAGAGTACACTCCAGGAGAATGATGTCCTACCCTAGAGCTGTAAGGGCTTTTTCCTGCTGAAGGCAGTGGCTGATCTCACCATTGGTAAGATCTCAAACCACAGCCAACAGGTGTGAAGAGCTTGTGTCCGGCAGCCTCCCTGCTGCCATCCAAGCAGCTGTGTTGCAGACCAAGCTCTAATCCAAAATGTAGCCAAACATCTGCAACTCACATGTGGAGAGAATTCCTGATACCCTGCGGGGAATCTTTCAGATAAATAAATCAATAGCATTTCCTGCAACTTAAGAAGGTACTGAATGGTTTTTATATTTCTTTCCTGGTATTGTGAGTATATTAATTTCATTAAGGTTAGCTACGTGTAATGTTTCAGCTGCTGGTGGAAATGTTAGCCCTGGAGAAAGGGGACTTACTCTTCTGCTTGAGATGTCTTAGTACCTCTTCCTTTTGGGGCTACTGAGCTTGTACAGTAGTTCAGGTCACTCTGGGTAACGTCACTCTCAGATGTGGCAGTCACAGCCTTCTGCGCGCTGTTACGCCGCAGACACTTAGTTCTGCGGAATAAAGACGGCTGCCTCGGCACGGCCAGCAGGCAGCAGCTAATTGTTCCTGGGGGCAGGAGCACTGACCATGCTGGCATAGGTGCTAAAAATGGTAACTTCTATTTGAAAAAGAAAAAGGAGAGGAAAGCAACCAGCAGCAGAAGACTGGCACTGAGCTCACGTTGGTAACTCAGACGCTGAGCCTGGCTGCATTCAGGCTGGTCTTGATTCAGGTTAGTGGCTTTACAGTAGGATTTAGCCTTTGTATACGTTATTTGAAGTAATGTCATGGTTAATAGAGATTTAAGAGTCAGATGGTTTTATGTGATCACTGACAGTCCACGTACCTTCCTGTGTAGGCATGGCAGGCTAACTCAGGCATGTGAATGTATCGACGTGCAACAAAGTGATCTGCCGCTGAGGCCACTCTCGCTTGTGCAGAGCTCACATGAAGCCTAAAGAGGTTTTCTAATTTAGAAGACACATGAATGAAAAGCTTTAGATTTGCCTGTTCCCCAAAAAGACGTACATGTGAGGAGGAGTCTGGATGCGCTACCTTGGGGAGAAAAAAGGTGACCTACTGATAATGCCAGGAAACTGAAGCTATGATTTAGTGACAGAGGAAGATCTACTACTGATGTGGTGCCACTGAAATAAAACTATGAGTCACTTTTACTGAGGGTGAACACACTAGTTACAACACCAGGAGTCACCCCACGGACCAGGAGCCTGTGGTGCTAGACACCATACAGCATCACAAGGTAGCGCCTGCCTCCGAATAGCCTGGGACTAGGCACCGGGTGTGGGTTTAGGAACAGAATTTCAGAACCGCTGGGTTTGGTGGCATTGGCCTGCGATGGTCCCTGGCTGCCTCCAAATGGGAATTAAGAGGTGGCAAAGTGCACACAGGCAAAATCCTAATTCAGGACTCTGTCCCCTCCCACTGACTGTACTGGTGGCTGTGCACACCCAGAAATGGATGCAGCCCGCACGGCCAGCCAGCTGCTGCTAGACCACCTTTTGGAAACTGCCAATATTACTTAGGGACAGGCTCCAGCGAGTCTCTTGGGTGCCTGAGTGCCTATTGATTGCTGTGGGACTGTAGGCGCCTAATTACAATTCTCTCTTTGACCCAAAGCTCTCCTAATCCTCCCCTTGCCTTTCCTTTCAGGAAATCAAACAAGTGGAACTGGCTTGTTTGTTTGGGAAGCATGAAGGTTCCCTAGGAAGCAAGGACATGTGGACATGTCACTTAATTCTGGAATTTATTGATTACAAGATACAGAATCCCAAGCCAAATAGTTTGTAGGTCAGATAGATTAAAGTGTAATCCCTCTCAAAGTCATTCCTGGTCTAGACTGAAGCTGTAAATACAACTTGAGCATTGCACACTCCTGCAAGCAAAGACTTCTTGTAAGACTTAGGGACTGAGCGCATTGGTATAGATATCAGCAAGAAAACCACTTGGAATTACATTTATATAGCTTAGCTTGGATCAGTTTAATGGGAGTACTGCCATTTCATGTTGGGTGGGCTCAATTTCAGCTAATTTAGCAATCTAAACATTCTGTGTAAGCTCTCTCTCTCATTGCTGAAGGCAGGTAGGTACTTTAATGCTTCCCGAAACAACTGAGCGTGGTCACTGATGGCAAGTTTGGGTCTCTTACCAGCTGGTTAGCTGGGTAAGATCTGGCTGATTTCAACTTAGTTAACAGAGATGCCCACCAAAGACACCAACTGTTATTTGGGCTCTGCAGCTCTCCTGAGGTCAGGAGCTTACTGTTGCATGGTGGAGTCCACTCTTTGGCTGACTTTGAGACCAACAGACCTAGTGATCTGGTGCCCTGAAAAGGAGTCTGTCCTTGAGGAAAAGTTGTAATGCTGGAAAGCACAGAAACCAGGATTAATTGGTCTTTTGGAGTCTGTCCATTGAATTCAGGAAGATGCCACCTATACATCATTTTACAATCATTCTTCTTGAATGCAGAATACATAGTAAAGGTTTCAAAACTGGATCCACAGTTGGGAACACAAATCTGAATCAATGTTATTCCTTTCCCCAAAATGGCAGTCATACAACAATTTTGACAGCTGGGGAAAAAGTAGCACTAAAGCACTTTGCTCCCAAAGGAAGAACTGGACCAATCTGTAATGCATAACAGAAGGGTTATTCTGAGGACTGTGGCACTGCTTTTAAGTAAGTATGGATGATTGAGACCTAACTGGAAATTAATTCCTTGATCAGCTCTTTTGTAAGTAAAGAAATTAGGTCTGTCAGTTGTTGGTTTGGATAAAAAATTGAGGTTTCATGACACTGATAGCTATTCTGGAGGCATGAAATGGAGTTCTACTGGGGGTTGTGTCCATGGGCTAGATCTGAAAGTCATAAATTGGTCAGATTTTTGAGCAAATACCCTTTACAAGTAAAACTGGAGGTATAACCCAGACTGGCAGGGTCTAAAATGATTTCAAAGGTAGCTTTGCATTTTATCAAATTTCAAAGATTCCTGTCCTTTCTTAACCAGCACCAGGCAGCCCTCCTGAACTTGTTCCCAATGTCCTCTCCTCTTACCAGAAACAGCAGCCTTACTGGGGATTTTTCCTTCTTCCTTTAGAGGCAGGGTTGGAAAGCATCTGCTGAAATAGTGTTCATCTGGTCGCCTTCTTCTTTGCTGCGTCCTTCAAACCTTGATCCTGTCCCTCCAGCCCCTCTCCAGCAGCAAAAGCAGAGAGCAGAAGTGACCTCGTGCTAGTGCCACAGTGCTGTGCCAGGTGCTGAGATTCAGGCTTACGGCTTCAGGCAAAGGGGTGGCCCTGCACATCTGCAAGAGACCTCTCCTAAGGAACCACAGACCTGAGCGAAAAGGCGTAGAGTTGGCATTTTTATACTACTGGAGGGAGAGAGTCAAGCAGGGTGGTGGAAGGAATTGGAGGGAAGAGGCTGGTCAGCTCTGCCCATCATACAACTTCTGGAAATATAAAATGAATGCTTGCTGGACCGAATAAATACACATCTTTTCAGCATTAACAAAATACTTCATTGTAGACAAATCCCGTCTCTCCATGGATCCCCACCAATGAAACCAGTTAATAACAGAAATTATCCTGCACAGCGTGAGTTTCCATTGGAATAAACAGTTTAATATCTATTTCTGCTCCTACTTAGTTGTGAGTCACTTTTCTCAGAGGTGAGTAATTGGGGAAGAACTACTGGTAGTTTAGCAATAATGTTTAATGAACTGAAAAATGATCTGTTTGTAGGAGGATTAATCTGCGCATTAATCTGCTCTCTGCACATTAACCTCATGTGGTTTGGTTAGTGAAAAGAGAAAATATCTCATGGCACGGGCCTGCAGCTTTCAGTCTTCAGCTCTTGGGCTGAAGTCACTCCTGCCATAGCCTGGCTTTCAGGGGAACATCACCTAGGTCTGGCAGGCTAGTGACCAAACCAGGTTTCTTCTCAGTGGTTTTTCTGTCTAAGCAATAAAGTGTCGCTCTACTTTTTAGCTCCCCTGAGAAGGCCTAGCCACGTAAGTCACTGCATACCTGGGATTTTAGCTTCGTTGTTGAAAATGGTATGTTTTTATAAATAGGAAAACAAGTGCTTGTAAGCTACACTGCCCTTAAAAACAAAACCGTGGAGAACACCAGAGGTATATAATTTACTACAGTGGCTGAAGCTGATGAAGTTGCCATTGTGGGTAATATTGCCATCTTCAGGTAAAAGCTGTAGGTGCCTTGTCACCACTGCAATGCTGCAGGGTGGATGATATCAGGCATTGGCGTGTGTGAAAGTTTACATCCCCATGTAGGTTTGGGTTTCCTGGCCAGTGGGGGCAATGGCAGAAAGGATGGACAGAAAGGGAGTATTCCCTGGTGTTAACACTGCTGGTGCAGCCTGTGGTCCCTGTTACGTATGGAGAGAAGTTGGCACAAGTTTCAGCTCCTCCCCCCCAAAAAAGTAGCTTTTGGGAATGTGCGTGTACAATTGCTTTAGAAAAGTGTATGCTCTACAGAGAGCACAGCGTGATAACTGGGACCTCCAGGTATTTGCTGTTCAGCATTACATAGAACTTTTTCCTTATGCTTTTGCACAGGTTGAAGTTCTGGCAGCTTTCATTTAAATGCCCAAGGAATGTAAAAAGCCACCTCCATTGCAGATTAGTACAAAAGGGAGAGACGATGAAATCTGGAAAGGGAACTGAATGACCTAGTTCTAGGGCCTGCACAGTGAACACCTTTCATCTTTTATCTGCATGACGAGCCAACTTTTCTACAACACACTAAATAAAATAGTTGGTCTGGCAAGAGGGAAGAAATATGACAGTAGAAAAATGGGCATTAGAAGCATGGGCTTCAGCCCCACCAGTAAACCCAACAGTAAGGATCCAGTCAATATGTCTGAAAAAGCTGAGCCCACAATGACTGTCATCCAACAATCTCAGCTTTTGTCCATTTAACTGAAATTCAAATTCTATTTTAGAGTGAAGGACATAGAATATCCACACATTAAAAAAACTATTTTAGATTCCCTTGGTCCTTAAATATTCATTTCTATAAATAGTGGTGGCTGTGATGGGGTTTGTTGCCACATTTCTTCAGCCTAATTCTGGCTAAGTGTTCATGCCAGTGTTAGTGCCGTTTCCTATTGTTGTGGTTTAATTTCTGTAGCTTTGTGTTCTATCAGTTCTAGCTAAGTAAAATTAGACTGCAATTTAATTGTAACACAATCAGCAGTCCTGGTCAATTAGAATGAGATTAAGTGTCATGCAAATCTGTTATCGTAGAAAACAATGCTGAAATAAGCACTTGGAGTCTCTAGTTAAAGAACACTGCTGTGCCTGTGCAGTCCCATCCAGGCAGTTTCAGTTCAGCACATGCGACATCCATGTATATGCCTTCCCTGCCATTTGCCAGGATGTGGAGTACCTGAGCCCATTTCTTCTTTTTGCCAAAGCTGAGGGTTTTGTGGTCCACCATCCTTGGTGGCTGTACCGGATGAAATTTTCTTCTGCCCCTCCAAATATCGCTGGTGAGAAGAGGCCAAGGTCTCTCCTTGGTGTTGTCCCATGGATAGTGTAAGCCAAAGCCCACTGGACAGCCCAGACCAGCAAGGAGTGGGTGCTGCACGGCCATGGCAATACCCCCCCACCCTTCTCCCACAGGTTCTTCAGGTGTGAGACCTCCTCAGGGGCTGGGACAGGGCAGCAGGGTTAGTGACGTGCTACTACCTGCTGGACTCCCCAAAACAGCCACCCACGTGCTAGCCTGGAACTGAGCCTCTCCCAGCCCCTCTCCTGGATGCTCCTTGGTGCCACCACAAAGGTCAGCTGCTGGATCCAGAAAGTACGGAGAAAGACCCCCAGACTCCTGTGCCTGTTGGTGCCTTTTCCCCAGCCACGTTAGCTGGCAGCCACTTGTGGGACCCATGGGCTGTAGGGTGACGCTCCGGAGAGCCAAGCTGGATTTAGCTGGGAAGTTCCTGCCATGCAGCAGGCAACTTGCAATGAACCAGGTGTCCTGCTGTGGATAAGTTAGTTCAGGAAAGTCAAATGATCTAATGGCATTCATCTAACATACTGTACCAGCAGGAGATCATGCCGTCTGGGTAGACATGGCAGTAAAAACTTCGCTTTACAGGGACTCATTCAGGTAGAACTGGGTTTAAGCCAGGTCACAGTGGGGGGACCTGTTTAGGGAGGAGGAGTTAGCTCACAGACCTCACAGGTCATCCTGTACAACTGGAAATTTTAAGCACACTAAAGCAATTACTTAAGAGACTGTCACGAACTAATTGCCCAGTCAAGATCATTCTCATCAGGCCTCTCATAAACCGGAAAAACAACTGTGAGGATAGCTTAAAGTGGTCACTGACTACTGGTGGTAATTTACTGCAGATGCAAGATGTAGCTCGTAATGTCCTCAGACTTCATACGGCAGGGTTCCTGGTGCAGGCACCTCTGGAACTGTTGGGGCTTTGAAATTTCCCATGTAAAGAGATGCTTATTGAATTACTCTCATAGTTGTGAAGCATGATGATAGATGGTCCAGAGACACCACTCTAGGGCCCACTGGTTGGAGCTTTCCTGAGACTCTGAAAAACAGAAACACTCAAGCAAGAGAAGGGCAAATGCATCACATGCTCTGCCTTGTAAATGAGGAAGCACTTCTGAGCAGATAAAAAAAATCTTTTAATATCACGTAAACCATTTGTTCAGTTACTGACAGCAGAGCTAACAAAACCAAATGTTGTCAACTCACAGTTTAATTGCAATCCTGGTAAGCCTTGTGGTGCCTCTTGGGGCTTTGGGTTTTTTTGTTTGTTTGTTTATTTTTTTAATAGAAAACAGCTTGTAAAGGCAAATGAGTATAGGAGATTTTGATTCTTTTGTTTACCCATTTTTGCTTTGAAATAAGTGTTTTTGTCCTTCTGCTTGAATGAATGAATTCTTGAATGAATTCAAATTCCTTGCCCAAGAGCCTGGCAGAACCCATCTGAGATGTCCAGTTGGGCAAGGGCCTCCAGGTGGTTGTTGTGAGTGGGGAGGTTTTGCTCAGCCCAGACAACGTAATCTAGTTTCCAGGGTGCCTGATGAGGATCTCAAGGCAGGCTAATTGAAGGTTTGTTGTAGGGACTGGGAAGTTCAGAGGTACCTCATGTGACTGAACCCTTGTCACTGCCAAAAACATCCCCTGACATAAGGGTTACACGGCCCTTTGTTTCCAAAGGTTTTGCGTACAGGTTTCTTGTGTTCACTCAGCTCTGGCAGTTTGTTTTCTATACACTCAGCATGAATTTTAATCTGTCTGTCCATGTTTAGGACAGCATTTGCCAGTAAAGAGCACAAGGAGAAAGAGGCAGTGGAATGCTAAGGTGCTGCTGTTTTCTAGCAAAGTAAGCCCTGCAAGTTTATTACCAATGCATTCATGATTTGCTCAGTGTTGAGAAAAGTCTTTAGCTGTCTGGCCCTCAGTGAATTAGATGGGACTGAGAGAGCTCTCAACCTTTGCAAATCAAGCCTTGAAGTCTTTCCAGATACTCTGAGCCTGGCTTTCCACAGGAGGCTGCTGAAACAATGCAGTCGTGGAAAGCCACTTCTAATCCCACCGAAAAGTCCTGTAGTGGGGAGCCAGAACAACCAGATGTGACATGGTCAGTGCAATGTCCTTGGGAAACACAGGTGGTTGACAAAAAGCGGGGACTTGCAGGCTCCACTGACCTGTGCCGTGGGGCCCTGTGGCCTCTGTGACAAGTCTCTGCTCAAACCCAGTATCAGTCTGAGACAGGTTTGTGTGAGCCTACAAATAAATGATGCACACAACTATTGTCAGTCATCACTACATTATATATACGGATGTTAAAAATTCAGTGTTGGCTCTCATGTTGGAGAGCTCCAAAATGAAGATCTGCATCTTCTACTATCGTTCAGCCAAGCAGGTTTTTAACTCACGTGAACTCTTTTAGGAGAAATCCCTGAATTTAACATACTGTTTTCTGCCACTGAGGTGCTGGCTAATTTAGGGTGTTTGTGATGTTATTATGTTTCTCTCAGCTACCCATTTAAAACACCTTGAAGTGGAAATTAGTTTCCTGTGTTATTACTCTGACTAGTGTCAAGCAGCAGTTTCAGGTACAAAACTTCCTTTCTCAGCTAGACCCGTCTCTGTACAGCAGAAAGCTGCATCAATATCCTTACATACTGCAGCAGGCCAGTGGGATAAATAAGAGTGCATCTATGGGAATGAACTAAGCATTAAATTTTAATGTTACCTAAAGAAGTAAGAACAGCAGGAAGCAAAAATAATGACAATTTGTCATCATATTTGCCCTGTCATTGTTTTGCATGATTAGTATTACTGTTATCTGTACTTCACGTGTCCCTTTTGTGCTAATGGGACTCCTTCTGATAACAACTGCACATTATGGACAATGTAAGCAGAGAGTAAGAGCTAGTCCTTGCTCTGAAGGCCTTCAGGTGTTGTTGGATATGGGAAAATAAGGGGTTGAGAGGAAGGCACACAACTTAGAGGCAGAAGGTTGTGAAATGAGCCACTAAAAACAGAACTACTTATGATGAAGGACTCACACTGAGGTCTGTTCAGTTTGCTCCAGTGTTTTCCTTTTAAATCTATATTGTTGTGGCAGGCATTTAAAAACGCATGCACTCAACAGCTAGACTGTACAGGCCTTCCATCCGTGAAGCAGGCTGAGACAAATATGTCTTCTCTTGTTTAGATCTGTACAAGAGTTATTCAGTGTATTTTGATACAGATAGCTGTAAGTGGCTCTTGTCAAAGGGTTATAACAGAACATATATTTAGGAGGCTACATTGATTCATTACCAGCTTCCAGTGAGATAATGTATGAAGTGAACATGAAAATCAATAAGACAAGCAAAATGAAAAAGCTTGAGGTAAGCAGAGGGAGACAGAAGAAATCAATGCCATCCAGCTACTATGATTGTGAAACATAAGAGTTCATATTAAATTTGCAAGACACATATGTCAAATACTGGCCTGTATCCTCACCTGTGACAGTAACTGTAAGAGGGATTGGCATCAGTATATTCACATATTCACATAACTGCAGTGAAATTATTCAAACACCTAGTGAACTTCTCCTCCTACAAACTATCACAGTAAGTTCATTGCCATGCCAGGCTGTGTTTTCCAGAATAACCTTTATATCTTTAGTACAGGGAGATTTATTGATATGAGATCAAATATTAACCTACCTTTCATAATCTGCAAAACCTAAGCCACATTAGGAATAAAGACATTGACTATTACCCTATTGCTGGCTGTGGATGTGCACAGATACATAAATAAATAGATAATACAGCAAGGTCCTCTGATCAAAACTGATTATTAATTACATTCAGGCCAGTTGCTCAGACTTTTTGGAAAGAGTATAGCAGTGACAGGAAAGCTGCCTGAATGTTTTTTCTCCAATTTTGCATCTGTTTCTTACTTTTATTCTACTGTGGCAGCAGACAGCTTGGCACTGTGAGAGAGTGAAGGCTCAGGTTTCTTTTCCCGTCCAGGACTGTATCATACAGTACATTATCTACATCTGATATTAAATGCATAATACTGATTGTATTTTTCCCAGTATTTCCTCCCTGACCATGGGGTCTCACTCTCGTTCAACCTCTTTCTGGGACACACCACTGAAATGCCTTTCAAGAGCATCCTTTCAGTACTGTGGTGTTAGAATTTGTTGAATTCTGTTGGCATTTGAAACCTCTGTTTGAATACTCTTTGGACAAATGAGACATAGTTAGACCGTGGTTGAGCTGGGCTCAGAAATATATGAACTGAAGGCAAAGGTGCTGCATTACCATTAAAAAAAAGGTATTTTTTTCAGGAGGCAACAAAGGTCTATTCCACAGCCTAGTGAAACAGCCTAGCTGCTGACGCCAGAGCAACCCTTGCACCAGCTGCCCAGGACATCTGGAGCTGTAGGGCTGAGAGGATTTACTAACACTGTAAAGGAGGTGGAGACCTTTGCCAGCTTGGAGGTATTTACTAGTGAAGGGGAAATCCTGAGGATATCATCATTTTCTGCACAGGCCTGCCACTGGTTTTTTTTGTTGTTGTTGTTACCTTTTAAAATATCTCAAATAAGAGTTCAGCCCTCATTTCTTCTGACTTCTCTTTACTCATCACCACATCAATCCTTTGTAATCTTTGTCAGCCACTCGGAGCTGGGGTTTAACATCTGAAACTAATGAAATGTCCTAAAAACCTGGGGGTTGTCTTCAAGGAGCCTTGCAGCAGCAGAAAAGCTGATTTCCTCATGTGTATTATTTTCTTCTCCTGAAATCTGCAACTGCACAGTTTACACCTGGTTTATTTCTAATATCACTTGCTGTTAGTGTTTTTTCCCTCCCATGGGAATATAGCTGGCCTTTTCCCCCTGAAATGTATTAACTTGTATTTTTCTACACTGAGCAGTATTTTAGTGCCTAGAAGTAACATTACTATAACAGGCCCCTCTGTGTTGCCTTCACTCCAAGCATCGGAGAAACAAGTGCTTATTTACACTGAGGTTCCCATCCAGAGATGCACCCAAATCCTCTTTGAAGCTTGCGTTTTGAAACTTAGGAGTAAGTCTAGGTAGGCTAGTGACTCTTTAGTAAAGGCTGAGATAGCCTTTTGTTTAGTTTATAATGTGAAGTACTGGAAAATACATTCTCTTGTCTTTATGTATAATCTCTTGTCTTGCTTTATGCTTCATTTACTTACTATTTACATGCTTACGACTCATTTAATTTCTAATCAAAAGAAAGGCATCCTTGAAATATTGTACTTGTTTTTCACTGGGGCAGGTTTGTTAAGCTTCCCTGCATTCCCAGCTTATCTCCCAGGGGAGTCTAAACATAAGATTTAGTCTGGTGATGTGACCCAACTCAGGAACACAAAAATGGAACCTGTGGCCTTAAATGTTCAGCTACCAGGGATCATATTTCCAAAAGCAGCGTCTTGGTTTTCAGAAAAATACACAAAAGTATATTACAACTGGATTTTGTTTTTCAATGAGGGGTCATAAATTTTGACAGAACACACTTTATGAAAACTTTGCACTACATAATAACCTTTGTGAATAATTGGATTGTACTTTAAACTGAACTTTTTTTGATGAAAAATTTTCAAGGAGGCCCAGTTTTGATTTGCAAGGCATCAGTAAGGGTATTTTTGAGGACTGCATTACCATTACAGGTTTGACACCTTTTCCATTTGTCTTAGAATGCTCTTTCTCTGTGTCCAATATTATCTAAAGTATTTCCAAGTATCGGCAGCAAATTGTCTTTCTGTAGTCACAGACAGATTAAAATTGCATTTTTGGTGTGTAGATGTAAAAATAATAATTTACCTAAGCAAGATAAAAGCACCAACCATTCCAAATAGCTCTTTTAAATCACTTTTCCTTGCTCCATTGCCTGAATAATGCCATTCCTCACATTTTCATTGCTGTAAACACCGCTGTATCCCAGTGTAACCTCATTCATTGCAGCTGTGTTACTTTGACGTGGTGGAACCCAGTGATGGGATGGCACTTGCACTGTGAGACACGAGGGAAAAACTGGAAGCATTTCCACCAGCAAAAGCACGCATTTGGCAGCAGAGCTGAGATGTAGCATTTACAGGAAAGTTAAAGAGAGAAAAAGAGCTCTTCTTCGGAGAAGGCGTATCTTTGTATATGTGTCTCGACTATACTCATATCTTGGTGACGGTTGTAACTCTACCTGTGCTAGATTTAGTATGAGAAGGCCATGTGAACGTCAGCTAATCTTGTCTTTATTTCTCTTCCTTGGAGACTGCATGGTCTCAATGTATTTTAGGCAATTGTCTGAAAGTAAGAGGAATGAAAAGTTGGCCTATCTGTTCCATGCACTAGAAGCCAGCTATCTGTGATTTGCTATTTGCAGTCTCCCATCTCATGCTGGAAATTTTCAGGAAAAGAGCCAAGTCACAAAGCAACCCTTATTTCAATGACAGCAAAAGCAAGATATCACTGGCTTCCTTCTCCTACCTCACCTTTGCATCACGCACTGGAGACGGAGTGGATGGCAGGAGTGAGTCAGTGTTCCCAGCTCTGCAAACATCATCCTTTCAAGAATAACTTTTGAGTGTGAATCTCCTCTCAGTTACTGTCAGAAAATAATGCATTGGCCTTAATATAAGTCATCTCTCAACCTACCCCCATGCACACATATGGTCTGCAGTCTCCTATGTCTTGCTGGGGTTTATGATACTGCAAGGAGAGCTATGACACAGCAGAGCCAAGACCCCCAGGGCTTTTAGGCCAACCAGCAGGACTAAATAGAGGTAGAAATGGAAGCAGCAGCATCCGAAGTCTAATGTGTCCATGAAGGCCAGAAAAGCCTTTGTTAGTGGCTTTGATGCTTGCCAGAAAGGACCTTGTTGTGAGTATCTGACTCTGGAGGGAGTTTCTCTAGTATTTTAACAAAATAAGATTTTCCTGTCTGTATTAAGGAGTAGCCTTAATCCAGAATCTCCCAGAGACATTTTTACAAGGTAGAACAGGAGCTCCTCGAAGTCCCACAGAGACCAAAGGACAGAAAGTTCATTTGCTTTCATTCTCTTTACAGAGATGTAGTGTTTTCACTTATCAGAAATACATATTTGTTCATTAATTTATTTTCAAATGGTACAGAGACGAGCTTCCTCTGAGGCTTCTACTCAGCAGAGCAGAAGAGGCCCCACTAGTCAAGATTAGGAATGCGAATCATGATTTTTTTATTTTTTTTTTTCCTATTTGACTCAGGTACAACATGTTTTATGCCTGCAGGTCCCGGGGCTTGTTCTGCACTTTCTGTACTGGCAGGTTTTCCTATGGTGCAAACATCTTGCGCTTAGGGCGTGCAGCACTTCACAGCTACCACTAGTGCTGGGGAAGGAGGCAAGTGTCCCCTTACCAAAAAATGCTGATTTTGGGTAAAGGAAATCGCCTGCTGCAGTACAAACCCGCACCACTGTTAACTGTGGTGGAGCCAGGTTGTTTTACACCAGTAAAGTAATTAGGAACTAAGGACAAAGCAGCCCTAGCAAAAGAGATGAAGGAGGTAATCATTGCTGTTGTGCCTGTAACACAGTCGGGTTTAGAGCTTTGTTTACATGGGGGCACTCTGCTCTTACCAGCTTAACTGGAAACCAGAAGAGTCCAGACTCTGTTCTATCATCTCTACCGTGTTTGCAGCTCCTTGGGGGCTCTTCATCACACAAAAGTCCTGCTGTCTTTTCAAGCATCTCTGTGTGCTTTCTGGCATGTCCTAGGCAAGCACAAGGGTCCAGCACTCGAGCATCCATAGTCTTCCCCATCTTTTACTTAAAGGCATCTTTAGGCAGCCATGTGCATTTCCTACACTTCTTTGCCCTACTCTGTTCTTCATTTTACAGTAATAAGGTTTTTAAAATAAAAATTTTAAAATTTAACATTTTTCAAATATCCTGGTTTTGGTCAAAACAGAACTGATTCACTTTTAATGAATCTTCCTTGCAGCTAAGTTATTCTAAGTAACTGCATTTTCTGAAACTGGCTGCATATTTTACAGTCAGTGTCCACTCCAAAGCTGGTAACACCTGATGTTTGTAGTTACACTGAGCTAACGGTAGGAAAGCAATGCAGAAAAAGGCCCCTGTTTATCACTATAGCAGCCAAGGTCACCGACAGATCTCTTAGGTCCCACAAGTGACAAGTCGCAAAGGGTCGCACTTGCAGGGAGAGGCAGACAGGACAGGTGACCCCACATCGACCAACGTGCTATTCCATGCCATGTGTGTCATACTCAGTTTAAAGCTGGGGGATCACAAGGGTCTCACTCTCTTTGTCCATGGATGGCTGCTGAAGACAACCCTGCTTGTTGTTCTGCCTGCGATCCTGATCCAGATTCTGGTCTGTGCATTCCTGAGTCCGGTTCCCATCTGCTGCTGAGGCCAGTCT
>Ga0181612_149618_pt1 | contig 15383 bp, 9 predicted proteins | sample HoacroProtozoa21_FD_119630 | JGI IMG/M metagenome (GOLD analysis project Ga0181612, IMG submission 119630) | Hoatzin crop microbial communities from Cojedes, Venezuel. Combined Assembly of Gp0051906, Gp0051904, Gp0051908 | reverse complement strand
TGAGGCCATTGCCTCTCATACTATCGCTAGTTACCTGGGAGAAGAGACTGACACCCACCTCACTGTTTCCTATACACTCTGATCCTTTAAAAGCCTCTTGCAGATAGTTTATAAATTTCCAGTTGCATAATGGCCATAAAAATCTTCATTTATGAAGCTGATGTATTTTAATTAAGAATACAATGAATCCTGTGTCTCTGGAGTGTTTGCTGGAATGACAACCTTTGCTTCAGCCTTTTGTTTAAAATGGTCAATTTTCCTGAAGTTTTTTCAGAGCAGCTTTGAAAGGCTAGACTCAGACCTCTGGCCGGGAGAAGTCAGCACATTGGCAACTCACAGCACGGTTCTTGCTTTGAGTATTTGTCTCTGCGAGGAAGAACGCTGTGATCCCCTACCCAAGAGCAATTTTTCTTCAGTGCACAGAAAGCAAAGGTCAGCATCCAGCAGGTGGAGAAAGCGTTGCAGAAGTCTGCAAGGCAGAGTTGAGATCAACTTGCAGAAAACGTGGCTCTAATGAAGCTGTGCAAATTATCCTGCTCTTCCTACACAGTCACAGCTTTGATGTTGCCAGCTATCATTTTCTCAGTGAGATGCCTCTGGAATCTGATCTTTGTTTTCAAAAAGAACCAGACAATAAAGACAAATGAATCTGTCTCACACGTTTCTGCAGTAAGATAAATGTAATTTTCATTTTCACTAGTAGCAACATCTTATTTTACTATTTTGCCTCTTACTTAAGTGAAAGACTAGTGCACTCCTTTTTCCTACTACTCGGGGATTTAATATCGTATTAAGTCAAATATTTTTCTCATATTGAGGATTTCTGCATCAGAAATGCCGCTGATTTAATATAAAACTTAAAGAAAGGCTAACCCTGCATTTTCTATTTTAACCACCTAGGAAGACTTGCAGAAGGTGTTCACATTCACTGAGTATTTTATTATTTATACGGATATATATTTTTCCCCCCACAGTTGAATGCAATGAACAGGTGAACATCTTGATTTCAGATTTTATTTGAAGATAACTGCAAGTATCTTAAAGCTTATTCAGTTAAATTAGTCTTTCCATATAATGAATAATTTTTCATTATTCATGAAAAAACCCGAAGAGCAATATTCTATAATTCTTACAGTAGAACTCTCTGGTCTTCTTAAATTAGAGGCAACTGTACTCAGCAAGAGAGTGCTTTCCAACACACACAACATACTAAATATTTTAGTGTTCTTTAGGTGTTACCCTAAATTGCACTTAAATTTCAGGGTAGTTGGCCTACCACTTGCAAGGACAAGCCACGACATTATAAACACACTGTGCAAAAAACTTGCTGCTCCAAAAGATTTTATGATTGAGGCTCTATGCTTCTAATATATCAAAATTCTAATTAGCTACTTAGATAATTGAATTCTAAAGAATAACATTTGCCATCTGCTAGAAATGGAAGCCAAATTAGAAAAGCTAAAAAAATGTGCATTCTCTAATAATTCTGTGTCATGAAAATTCTACCAGGATATCCTTTTTCTTCCTTTATACTCATTTTTCCCAGTGTGGTAGCCCATTATGTACATAAGTAAGCTTCACAGCATTTGTTAAAATATCATTAAAATTTATATTATTTATTCCCTTCTGAAGGGGAAACAGTATCCCCGCGGAGTACTATGAGTTGTTTATTACGATAAAGCCATGTATTTCCAGATATGCAACAAGGAAAACTGTTAAAAGGAGAAGGATTAAAGAAGTAATTATCAAAACATTTTAGAGGTTACTCTTAAAGCTATAGTTCTTCTGTGACCATGACTCCACATTGTGCTTAAATTCCTCTGAACTGGGGACATCTTCTACAGCTAATGGTCTACTTTGGAAAATAAAAGAAAGGTGTGTCTTTCAGAAAAACACGCCCAAACACAGCCCCCCATCCCCCATCAAACAAACCCTATGGGCAAGAATGGACAATAACCTCTCAGAAAATTCTACATAAAGGGTTCAGGTTTTTTTGTATTAAGAAACATCAGTCTATTTTGACTTAACTTGGAATAAGCTTGAGCTTTTATCATAAGACATTTTAGCTATTGTCCTGCTAATTACAAATCTAATAAGCTACCTTGTATAACAAGTAGACTGGAAGAGTACTGTTCTACTATCCAGAATTATGATGACCTTTTTTTTGTCTTTTATGCAGGTACATAATGCTAAAATTAAACATGTTGCATAATCCCAGATAACTGGACCGTAATCTCATTTTAGTTCTTACTTCTAGACAGAGATGTAAAAGGATATTAGTTATGGTGCTTAGTCTATCCTTGTTGCGACCAAAATGCCGAGTACGCACAAAGTGCAAATCGGCTGTCCCCATACTTTTTATCTCATTAACATATGAAATACTGTATGTATAAACCATATCAGTCATGGTAAGAAACAAGAACAATTCTTAAACCAGAAATGATGCTATTCTAAACTAGCATTCTTCAAAGTGATCAGCTGATTTTTTGACAGTCAATTTAAAGCTGGTCCATTAGAAAATTCTCATAATCTATGTGTTCCGAACAATACTAACAGCTAAGATTATTGCTATGAGACCTTTTTATAACTTAATACTCACCCAGTAAGCCTTCACACTAATTAGTAGATGTTTTTAGATTCTCGTTTCTTGAAAAATGAGTTGAAAATCCCACCCTTTTTCATATCATTTAGATAATGTACATTCACAGCAAGACTGTTAAATTAATGATCTTTGTGATCTCAGGCAAAACACAAAAGGAGAAAAGTGATTAAAAGGTGTATAAGCAAAATATTCTTAAGTTTTGCAACAATGTGGAAGAGAAAAATAATGATTAGGGAAGCTTATTTCTACCATACAGAGAGGAAAGAAGTGCAAAAGAAAACATATTCCAGATGCTATTGAGTTATGTGGTGTTAGGCACTAAAAGCAGAGAACAAAACCAGAAATACTGAGGCCTGAGAGATTACACTGCATCCATTTTCCTTTTAAGGAATGAATAGTAAAGAATTCACAAAAAAACCCCACAAACCTTTATTAACTGTAATTTTACACAAAAAAAGAAAGTCTTTAAAGACATAATCTGTTTCTGTTAACTAACATCTTACAATAGTCAGTTACAGATTATATTTTGCATGCATTGTTGGGACTATTCTGCCACGTACAGCATACTCACATTTTTGGAACCCAAACCGAACAGTTACTATGAGGAATTATCAACTACCATAAAGCAATGTTCGCACGTATGAGAACAGGAATATTGGTAACTTCTATCTGAAAAACAGAGGAGTTTCTTATATTGCTTTACACATATTGTTTCAAAAAAAATTACTCCTTAAATTTTGGTGATATTTACATTCAGAATTTCTGAAAAAAGGCAATGCCAAAATTTTAGAATATATTTTATTTTTATTGTGAATCAGGGTATTGAAACAGCACTCTTAGAAACTATGCTTTACTATACAGTAAAAATTCATATTAAGTGTATATTGCTGATTTGTACACAAAGAGGAATTTGCTAGTCCATCTGATTTTTGTAGTTAGTAAAGTCTGAGGTTGATGATTGTGCCTTTATGTATGGTATTAATTTTTTTTTTTAATTTTGTGATCTCCATTCACACTTTATATGAGATTGGAAACAAAAATATTACAGTGGCAGTTGGATCCAGAACGTAGAGGTTAAGAATCAGAGATCAGACAAATAGGTTTATTTCATCACAAACCAAGTCATGATCTGAACCATGATACAAAGTTCAATAGTTTTTTTTTTTTTTAACTTTGTTTCTAACTGTACTGAAGGGAAAAGACTTTTCAAGTTACTTAAAAAAGTTATGACACAGTGTGTCAAGCTTTAAATAATTGATATAAAATCACAGAATATTCTCACTGTAAAGTGACAAGAGCCCTACAATATATTTTAGGCTAGGGAAAGGAATCTGGACCATCTGCAGTCTCTTGTATTATAACTATTGTTACAAACTATGTCTGCTGTCTGCAGAAGATAAATAGGATGTCTTAAGTAAGCATTTATCCACCCAACTAATCTAATTGTTAGATAATGAAGATCAAATTATTAACAACAATTCTCCTCTTATATTTTAATAAGGCAAAAAGCAAAACCTAACAATTATGTTTCTACTAAAGGAATTCTACGGCATTTTCCAAAGCAAAAATATTGTAGAAAAGTTTTGGCGTTTTTTTAATATAAAGTAACATTTCTTCCTTCCCTTACTTGGCAACAAAGTTTTGAATATCAGTGCGTTCTCCCAAGTTTATACTAATCTCTCAAAAACAAGCAACTGGTTTCTTTTATGCTTCTATTAAACTTGTACAAGAACAAAGTCTAGAGGAAAATATTTGAAATGTTAAAAATAAACATAAGGTCCTCTCATGGCTCTGTGTATTTCTATGTTTACATTCACTACCAACTTCCCAGTGATTACACATGACCAAAAAGTTTCTTCTTTTCAGTTAAACCTAAAAGTAATATCTTCTAATCTACCACAAAGCACCATTCCTATCCTCTCAGGAAAAAACACAGTTCAAAGTCTAAGTCCAAGTCAAAGTATTTCCATAACATCTTTATCACTAGCAGAGTCATTGTAAAAACAGGAAGTTGGGGACTCCTGTCAGCCCCCCACTAGTGTTTTGCAGTGTACAGCATGAACTACAGGTGAATCAAAACGCACTCGAGATGCTCTGCTCCTTCACACTGACCTACCCTTAGCCATCTCCAATTTGCAGGATGACACAGCATACTCCTACCAACACTTCAGAACAACATAACCGAAAACTTTTCACAAGTTGCTTATATTGCTTATTTTTCTGGTCTCCAGTGTCTAAGCAGACTTGAGCCACACCATGAAGTTCTTGCATTTGCTTTCTGACCTGCTTAAGCTTACAACCTGCATGCTTACCTGAAGATTGTCCTGAAATAACTCTGTCCTTTGAAAGGCCGGTGGGATGAAGAGATGGCTACGGAGAAAAAATTTCCAGAAGTTGCAGGAGTGAAGATGTGAAAACAAAGGGAGCTGTCAGATGTTTGGGATTCTTAATCGCAGAGGCAGACTTGTAGCCTGGCAGAGTGGGCCTAACACAAGGGTCGTTCCTGAAACACAGAAGGTGACATGAGGATTTTGACAGAAAGCTGTGCTAACACACGAATATTTGTGAGGTGGGTAGAGCTGAAATGGGTAGAGACGAAGTGCTGTTATAGTCCCAAAGAAATTGCAGTGGTAATAATTCTACTAAGAGATATTGGAGTAAGAATTGCCGAGTTACTGACAAGGATGACAACTGTAATAAACAAATGTATTTTTCATTTTAGCATATTGTTTGATGCTACTATCTTTGTTATATAATAAATACAGATAAATCTGTTTAGAATTTGATGAAGAGATCTCTAGAAGTGAACATCTGCCTATTAAATGACAGAAGAGAAACTCCTAAGCTCTGATTTTCAGAATGTAGAGCTTGAAGAAGCTTTTGTATGTCAGCGAGGAGAGTCTTGAATCCATGAAAACACTTTCAAAATCTTACTGTAGCCTTTCTTTTTGCCAGTTCAGTTTTCTGCCCCCTGCCATGACCATTAGAAAGGAATTAATTTGATAACGTTTTTATTCAATTTTTAGTCTGAAAACTGATAAAATCACACGTAGAGGGAAGTGCAATTATCACAAGTGGCTTCCAAACACACTGCAGGTCTTGTAAGCTAAGGCAAAGGAAAAGTGATTTCAGGAGTCAAATGAGTCAACATAGACTGAAAGCAGAATGACAAAGAGCATGCACAAACATGTAAGAGTACAATAAATAAGAAGACTAACATGCAGAAAATTTCCTAACAGCAGTGTGTCGATGCAAGTAAAGAGATCTTAAAGGGCAGACATTTTTTTCCACAACTTTAGAAATTTTACTGAAAGTGTAAATGTAATATCTGCCACCATGTATTAAAGGTGTAGACCTCTGAGTCTGTTTAGAAACCAAATGTATATTAGAATAGCTAATGTAGGTACAGTGGATCAGAAAGGGCGGGACCTGAAAGCCTAACTGACACTTAAGCACTGAGAAACATATTCTATACAGACTACATAATGTATAGCGCAGCGTACCACAGCTAGTCCTTTTTCTTTTCAGCACGACTTTCAAAGACATTATATATGAAAAAAAAAGGCAAATATTTGTAACACAGAAAGTAAAAACAAAGGTTTGGATACAGAAACACTCAACATCTTTAATCACTCATTTTTATTTTGCAAGACAAACCAGACACAATTTGAAATGACTCAGTGAGCTGTAAAAAATTGACAGTAGATATATGCGAGAAGACTGAAAAAGCAATTATCTGAAACTAATTTGGGAGTTTATCAGGCAGAAATTAGACTTCTATGGGTAAAGTTAGAGTTTTGTATTAAAAGCAATACATTAAAATATATAAAACTTCAAGGGTGATATAGTTAAAACTTCCTTGGCAAATAATTCATTTTGTATCTCTACGGCTTCTGCATTCTGAATAACATTTATTCATGTAGGAAACATTCTAAAATAACAAATAATAAAAAACATCATAATACATAAAAAAGGGGAAAAAAAAGCTCTCTGGCTTTCAAGAGATTTTGTATCTGACTTCCCCAACGTTATGGATGCCAAAATACTATTATCTGTCTCGGAAAAGGCCGGACAGAGTCCACATGAAATATGAAGTTCTTCTGAGATGGTGCTTTTGGAAAATGAACACAAGACCAAATTCAGTATGTCTTTTGTTGACCCCAGAGAAGATTTTTCTAAGTAGTTGGAGTGTTTTGTGCATTTTAAAAAGTGAATAGGTCAAAATCTAATTACACTATGCAATTATATCAAAGTTTATATTCTCACATATTAAAAGCAGTAAGAAAGTTGTATTTTATAGCTCAGGTTTCCAAGAGTTGTCTTGTGGATCTGAAAGGTACCAACCCTACAATATCCCATGCAAAATTAGTATTTAGTAGTCAAACCCCTGTTTATGTAATTAATGTTTTCCAATAAAACAAGTGACTGTTTAGAGTACATTCACATCTAACATTAAGGAATATCCTTTCAAGTTGCAAAATAAAGGTCTTTAAAGGTATGAAACAATAGAATTCAGGTAAAACCTTTGGCCTATGAATAAAGGAGTTAAACTATTGGATAACTGCTTTATTGATCACTATTTACAGCATTAAATGCCCTGTGTATAGTATAATCTCTTCAAATATACACCAGACTGAATTTATTTGTACAGGTAACCTTAATTCTAGCATTTCCCCTCTTTTCAGTCATCAGCCTTGCAGTCTTTTTAAACATAACTGACATGAGCTATATGCATATATACTTCTATAATTATAATATTTTTCCTAAAATAATTTTGAATGCTTCAGAAAGATAGTTTATTTCAGGAGGTAGGGATAAGAATATTTCTGTAGGATCATTATGAAATTTTCTTGTCTTGAAAAACTGTGTTCATTACACTATTTAGTTCAGTTGATTAGATGCAAAAGACTGTTTTAAAAGGAAACAAGAAATCAAAGAGAATTAGTCTTTCACTAAATAAGGCAAAATTTAGATTCCTGGCAGGAATTCTTTTATTTTGAAGATTCATATCTTAAAGAATATTGGAGCAGTCATTATGGTCTCTCTAGTGAAGAATCGTGGTTCTCTAGCTCTTAATTGCTGATTTGGTAGATAACTGAATCTATTCTCTTCCCAGAATCCAAAGAGCTCATACTGTCAGTGAAAAATGTTGGTACAATGTGCATTAAGAGCACACTTTACAGAGCATGGGCAAAATTCTTGGCTCTAAAACCAATAACAAGTTGTCATGACTGAAACAACCAGAAAGAAGCAAAATTAATTCCTTGTATTTCAGTATGAAGTTAACATATTCTAGGAAAAATCTGCAAAGAATTACTGCATTCAATGCTTCAGTTCAATTAGATTTTTCCACTGGGTTTGTATCTACTGAACATTTACAATACCCTAAAAGGTTTGTGAAGGTGTTTTACAAGCCAAATATGTTGTCAAAGAAATACTATTCTACTACATCTGTCCTGTGCAACTTCCAGATTTTCCTCTAGTTAGATGTTCTAAATTCTTTGTCAGGTCTATTTCTTAAAAACTCTGGCGATAATATTCCATTACCACAGTATAGTACAGGTTATATTTGGGAAATCTGTGGAAAACACAAGCTCTTAAATAGACATTTTATAACAAGTAGGCATTCCTTGAACTTGTTCCAATATTACCATTTAGTAGTAGTACTCTAACACTGGAAGAACTGCCATATCTTGGCTTTTATTTAATGATGAGTCCAATCCTCCAAACACAAAACAGTGAGTTTAATACTGCACAAAATATTCTGTGCCCTTCCAGAAGCATAGCTCACACCACTGAAAAGCAGAAAACATAGGTTTAACTGTGACAGTAGCCAAAGGGATTTATCTGCAAGAATATTCTGGCTGCAGTCAACGTGACACACCCTTTGGCAGTGTAAAGGACTAAATAAGTCAAAGCTCCTTTTACGGCTCACTATGTTAAGCATGGATGTCCTGAACGTTGAAAGTACCAGAGCGCAACCACGACAGACCAGTGATTTTAACATAAAGTGATCTGAGTTAGCGAGAGCTTTGGGAGCTGGGATAGGACTGCTGTGTGGGTATTGGAAAGAGAGACTGCAAACTTGGAAAACAGCATCCACTTTACTTCAGCACTAGATCATATAGGCACATACATCTTACAGGTGTATTAGCTGCAAAGCACTGATACCTACTTTTTGTGAGTACATTCTGTGGGTCAAGTGATGAACAGGTGAGTATAGTACATTATGTAACTATGAAAGTGAAGAGGCTGTAAATAGGTAACATTTGTTATTCTTTCTATGGATCAGTGTTTGAAATGACAGCATATGTATTATAATGATATTTCTTAACTCATTTCCACTGTTATATGGCCTGGAGGGAAGAAGAAAAAGGCAATGGAAGAGAGATTCTTCTAAAAATTAACGTCTGTGCATGAAAATGATTTAAATGCTCCAGCTGTTTTGATATACTGTCCTAAATAAGTTATGTCAAGTGATTCTTAGGGTTTTTTTCCCCCCTATCCAGGACATTATTTTAAATAAGAATGTAGGTTATCGTCATTGATTGAAATTCTGAGTACATTGCTGCAAACAAGCTAAAGGAGGGACTCTTTCTATAGCCTCTCCTTGATCATTTCCAGATTTGTCCCTAAAGGGCAGTTTCCATTTTTTTCTAGCCAAGGCGATTTCTTTTTTTTCTTTTTCTTTTTTTAATTAAAATGATAATATTGCATCCATATTTCTTTGAGAAGAGCTTGGCCTTTACATTGCCATTATGTGATATTTTACATGGCATTACGTGATAGTGATATTACTATTACTCAAGAGGTATGTAAGCAAGAGGTAAGAATATCTCCTTCCCAACACTTCCTTCCATACTATTCCACCCTTTAACATATAACCTTCCTTCTTCCTTTACATAAACATCATTACCAGATGTTTCCCACTATTACAGCCTTCCTTCATCCATTAGTCTTAATAAAAGTTATGCTGTTCCTTGTAAACTGTGAGTCTACACAACAGCAACATAACCAGGAGTTTACTGGCAAATTATTACGTTCCTACATTAGCTGCAGTTTACATCGAGCAGTGCAAAATCCACACTTGGCTATGCCTTAGCAATGACTTTTACAGCTCATAAATTATTTCATTAAGTGAATAAATAAAAAAATATATCATTCAGCATCTGACCTAGTGAGGAAGTTATGGGCATTTCATATACAATAACCACAAAGAACTTCTTTAGTTCACATCCTTATTACTGAATTTCTGTATGATAGAAAAGTTATTGCCTTATTTTGAATTGAAGTTTTGTACTAAGTTTAATGAGGCTTGCTAAATCAGACACATGGTATCTAGATACTACAGTGATAGATACATTAGAAATACCAAAATAGATATATTAGACAGATAGAATTAGCACTGTATGTGCTAAGGTTGATTGATTACTTGACGAGTATTGTATTCCCTTTACTGTTCTCTAAACCCCAGCTTTATTAACTTCAACCAATTTTCTCCAACTCTTCAATTTGTTGAACTAATTGTGCCTCATTTCAGCTTCCTCCATTTAGCTGATGAAGACTTAAGAGACAGAAAACTTCTACAGATACATAGAATTCAACTATACAGACAAAAAGCAGATTTTTTTATAAACGGAGACTTGTTTAAACATACACATTGAAATGTTTATTTACAGGCAAATCCCTGTATATAAATATTTAACACATTTAAATCTATATTTTGTTTTTCATTGCAGATTAATCTGAATCTTGAATGAGTTAAAGTACAAGCTGTTATATAAATCCTTTACACTTTTTCTTTATTAACTAAAGAAAAGACAGGGTTGTTTGTTTTGTTTTCATTGTTTCTGCATTAAATTTATAACACTAAAGTCTATACCTGTGATTGATAGAGGAGAGTGTTTATTCTCCTACTCAGAGCATCGATTTTCTATACCAATTTAAAGGAGACAGTGCATCTATAGAACAGGTAATGAACAACATCTTCATAGTCTGAGAGGCACTCTAAATAAACATTTGCAAGAACTGATCTCGTCTTGGTTTTACTTTCTGTCTTGGGAAAAGTTTTGTGTAGATTGTTATTAATATTAACCTAATTTTCATAGCAATATCTTTGTTCTCTATCTGGATAAAGATCCAAAAATAGATACTAAAATTAATTTGGTAATAGCCACACATTTAGAACTGCATAAATTCATAATTTATACTACTACTTACAACTTAACACTTCAATATAAAGTTCTGTTTGGGAACATCAGATGCATTAAATAGTTTAGAGCAGGAACTACACCTTTAGAAACCAATCATATAATTATTTTAGGTGCATAAAATTGACTGTTAGGAGTTACAGTAGCATTGTATGAATAAAAACAGCTTTTACAATTAAAAAATTACTGCAGGAATTTAAAGACAATGTTATTTCTTTGTGTATTCTAGTTACAGGAAGCCAGAGTTAAGTCAGGTTGACTGTAAATTCAGAATTTACTATGTATTTATGGTTTAATCTGACATGATAATTGATTTCGCTTTATTTGTTTCCCTTCTATTTTTTTTAGCAGAAAATACACTGCCGTAATCTTGTTTTGTTTTGTCATTTTAAGTGAGCTTCCACAGAAAGTGCTGTACTGTTAAACAATTCTCTGAAGCAGCAATAGCAATATAATTAGGTCTCTGTAGACTTATTCTGAAACCATTTAGTGCAAAGGCATAATCTCCTATCATGACATAATAATGTGGTCTCCATGGACTAGCTTAGAGATTGCTTTGACACTGTAATGGCAATGTAATAACTTCATATGAGACTCCACATACATTTCTACTAAAGCAACTTCTGCCCTGTAATAGCTGCACTGTAATGCCCACTTAATGCAATATTCTGACTTGCTCTATCCTCATTACAAGACTTATAAGTACTATTGTATGAAAACAGAGTACCTCAAACCTGGAATCTGGTCTCTGACAAGAACCAGTAAAGGAGCCTTGCAGAAATAAGAGGAAACCAGACATGTCTAGTAGTCTCAGCATATTCCCACAACTAAAAAGGACTAAAACAGTAAATAAAGACTTCATGTAATTCATTTTACTTAAAAATAGTCAGAAGGTATGGATAATACTGCTGCTAGCATGATAAATACTCCTATGACTTCACAACTCCAATTACTTACAGCTGTGAACACCCACATTCCTGCATGCAGAAACCTCTCTTCTCTCTCCTTTCACTTTCCTTCTGCCTCAGTGATAATTTAAATTAAGTCTGGAGAAGTTTCTTGGTAGCCTTTCGTTCATGTTAGGAATTTAACTTCTATCTCTGTGGCATGGATATGTTTTAATGGGAATAAGTTCGGGATTCTTAGAGAACTTGTGAGAATCATCTGGAAAGCTAATCTCTGGTCCCACCGGACTCAGATCTCCATGACTGGCAAACTCCTTGATCTGATCCCAGTTCATCCAAAAATGCCTGCACACAAAATTCACCAGAATAACAATTTTGATCTATCGTTCTTACATGAAAAAAAAAAAAAATTACAATACTAAAAAGAAAGTAACTGTGATAGGAAAGACAAAAGAATTGAATGTGACTAAGTTTTCTCATTCTACTCTCAGGAACTCAAAGGGAGTCTGGCAAAAATTAATCTGGAGATCATACAGATAATAGATACATGTGAATCACCTAGTCTGGGAGCTATGAGACTTTAGTGGCAACACCAAGAACATTATACACACAAGTTGTAGATTTTTTTTCCCCATGCTGTAGAGCATGTATAAGGAAAATAAAGAAATTAAAGAGGAACATGCCTTCCGTAACCCTGTGAGGAGGTACCTTGAGTATACAAAAAGGAACAGTCAAAATGAAAGTTTCCAAATACCGATGGCTATATCCTGTAAGACTTAAATGAAGTTAAATAACTATTTTGTGGATGAAAATACAGCTCCTCAGTAGCAGCATCCCACATGAAATATATAGATGTGGATTTGGGAAAACCTTGAGTGCTTAAACTTTCATACAGATTAATAAGAGTTCTAAGTTCTCCCTGAATTCAAGATGTGCAGCAGAGTAACTCTGGCAAAACATGCTTCTTGTTGACCTCCATGTACCCAAAAGTCACTGTTACATATATAATTCACAGTCAGCTCATGGAAGTAAAAAGAAAATCCTCTGGTATTATGATTAAAGTCAAAGGGCTTAGAGGGACAAGATGCATTTTAGCATAGCAGTAACTAAAGCAGAAAAAGCATCTAGTTCAAAGGGTGATACTTTTATATGATACAAAGTAATTACCCTTTCCTGTTTAGCCAGTTCCGGAAGAAGCTGGGTTTATGCATAGCCATTTGCCTATGTTAAGTCAAAGCTGAATTTCGTGGGGCACAGGTTCTAACCTAGAAAAATCCCTCAGTTTTAAACTGTAATAGTGCTGCTACATTTTTTGAAACAATCTCAGTAACACGCTATTAAAATTCTAGAATACTTTTCATCTTTGGCATGTTGCAGAAATATTAACCTCAAGTATATCCCACAAATCACAAAGAATATTTAACACTTCGATCATCAAGATTTTTTTTTAAAGCATTTTTTGCCTACTGATGTAACTTCTACTTTTTTCTTTTTTTGGTGGGGGGGTATTAGAAAACCCAGTATAGTATACTATAAATCAAAAAATAAATGATGCCTGCAAGGTTTTATGTTGTGTGCGTGCATGTACACAAGCATTCTGCTTCACCTATATGTTTCTCAATGTGTAGGTCAGATCCAACAAAGATTGACTTGGCCACACCTTTAAAGACACTAAATTCCTATTTGTTCCACTGAAATATGTACCCTAAGGAGGAAGATGGATACTATTTGTATCTCCCTTGGAGAGCGTTAAGGCCAGGCCTTTGAAATGCTGGAGTATCAACACAGAAAAGAGAGCGAAGAAGGGATGAACTTCTCAGCTGTGGGAAAAACTGTAGTCATAGCTGTTAGCTGGTAAAAAAATTCAACAGTGAGAGACCCGATATCATGAGCTTTGCTGCTCACAAAACTGTTTGTTTCTAAATAGGACATGCTTATAAAATTCTCTGTAGTCTGAAAAACAACAATGGTAGGACTAAACTCCCAAAATGCTTTCTCCAACCCCATCAACTCGTAAAATTTTATATGTAAGTTTTATGTTTAAAGATGAAACAGGATAGCATTCATTTAACTTTTTTGCTTTTGGACTTAAGTCAGATTCATTCATTTTTGGACTTCAATAAAACAGATTTATGAAAAATATTACAAACTTAAATCGTTATTAAAGCAGTTCTTATCCCATCCGTGCTAGAAGCAGCCTGTGTTTTACTACCCCATGTTTAATTTCTCAAGACTTTGGAAAGTATTTAGTATAAGTGTTTTAATTGCTTATCACAGATGCAAAAAGCAGGCTGGCTTCATGTCAGCAAAATGGAATGCTGAAGAACCTTGTTGAAAATTGAAACAAATTAATTTTACAACAGTAAACTGAAAAATAAAATCTCTGCAACATAAACACCCTGCTGAAGGAGAATTTTATTATCCAAAATATCTAACAGCTCTTTTTGATTTACCTTGAACACACTTTTATTACTTTAATTGGAAAACAGTTTAAAACATGTCTTATTATAACAGCTATGCAAATATTCAGATTTATTTAAATGGCCTGAGGAAAGAAAGAAGAAATTTTGGAATAAAATTCTTTCCAGGCTATTTCCTATAATGCAGTAACACAAATTATCTTATGAAGATAACTGTGTTGTTACCATTGGGGCGGGGAAAGTACAGGGGTCACAGAAATTTTTTCACGTAAAACATGTGAAAATCATAAATGTTAACAGAACTTGTGTCTATTTTGTGATTACTTGAAATGACAGCAAACAGAATTGAAGGGGAAGATTTTCATAATGGGGATATGTGTTCTGACCCTTATCAGTACAAGTTTTGACAAGGATAATTCAAGAAGACGAAAACCAGTTGCTCCCATAAATGATGTTGCAATCACAGAATTAGATGGACGCTGAGAAGAGGCTTCCTAGCTAAATGTAGATCTTAAAAAAATTCTTGCGTGTCACTCACTTTCACCATATGCAATAAATACATTTCTATAAAGCTAGAAACACAAATAAGACTTTTTAATCCAATAACTTGCAAACTATGTTTAAAACATATGGGATATAATACAGACAAATAAAGCTGTATGTTAATCACTGAATAGAATATCAAATAGAGAAGCACTGTCAATTTTTGACACATGCGTGTACTATTGTCATGCAATATGCAGTAAACAGTGCATTTTATAGACATCTCATAAGGTAGCCTATGAACACTGTCACCAGAATATGTTGAGCATATTCACATTTATATTTTTTTTGTTTTGATGTTTTTCAACTACTGTAATTAAGGCTACACACAACTGTCACTCCAGCACACAATTCCATCATCATCTTTGACATATTTATTTCTCCAAATGCTTTCACATACCCTATTTCCAAAAATCTGCAGATTGCCCTTCAAGTTATCAAAGACTTGGTCTTTCCTTTCCAACATTAAGGTGACCACGCTGTCAACATTTTGAGTACTGAGCCATGCTTTGCCTTATTCACTAAGAACATTTTTACAAAGATAATTATCTAGCCTGTTGACAGAATCATAGAATGGTTTTGGTTGGAAGGGACCTTAAAGATCATCTGGTCCCAACCCTCTTGCCATGGGCAGGGATATCTTCCACGAGACCAGGTTGCTCAGAGCTCCATCCAACCTGGCCTTGAACACTGCCAGGGAGCC
>Ga0181612_168816_pt1 | contig 15384 bp, 9 predicted proteins | sample HoacroProtozoa21_FD_119630 | JGI IMG/M metagenome (GOLD analysis project Ga0181612, IMG submission 119630) | Hoatzin crop microbial communities from Cojedes, Venezuel. Combined Assembly of Gp0051906, Gp0051904, Gp0051908 | reverse complement strand
CCCTTCCAACCCCTACTATTCTGTGATTCTGTGATTCTTCATCCTTATTTTTATACTGTAAGAAAATACAGAAATTGCCAATTTTATTCTTAAACAGAGAATTAACACCTGTCCATTGATGCAGCCACCAGCAATGATATTTGGGTCACTTGGACTGAACTGAAAGCAGTAAATGTCGTCAGGACACTCCAACATTAACTAGAAAGAAGAAAAAATAAATTGTTGAGAAACACTGATTGTTTGTTCTCTTCTTCTTTAAACACTTGGCATACTGAAAAGTCTGGATTAAATACCTGAGGGTGGATAGGGTCAAAAAAACTCCAAAAAAGTATTACTGACTGCTGCAGCAATGACTTATCAGAAAGGTTAACTTGCTCTTCATAAGAAAGCTGCTCTCTTGCTGACACTGCTATAATCCCTGATGGGGAGAGAAAATGAACTATCTCAGTAACAACAATTCAAGTTTCAACACGCTGTTAAATACTCTAAGTTACTTATATTTATACCTTCTGAATACAGTGAAAAAAAATCAAAAAACCCCAACCGTGTATTTATATTTTCCTTTTTACAGCTCAACTTTGAGGAAATTATTTTTGTTACTTCAGTTATTTAATACTGAGTTGTAGAACGTAAGCATCAGGACAAAATTCAACGTTTTTGCTACTGCTTCTTAATGGTGTAAATACTACACCTGAAATGATGTGACAGGCTTATAGTCTTGGCCACCCATCATAAAATCTAATCTCTTTCACTGAATTAATTTCCTCCACAGGCTGCAGTGTTGGCTATTAGTATGCTGTGCAGCTAGGACATTTATATAGAGCTTAATTGTGCTTGTAAGCCTGGCTGTGTAGGCAATAATCCATGGCGGGGAGCAGGAGGAGACGTTGAGTATGCCTCGTGATGCTCCCTGGCGCTCGGCAGAGCCACGTCCCATTGCGGCTGTAACATTCCTCACAAGTATTAGGCATGCTACAAGAACCTGCCGTGGGGAGAAGGACAGTGGTATGCAGAGCCACCAGAAGGACCTGGCACAGTTACAGCCCCACTTAAATGAGCCTCATAAGGGAGAAATTTCCCTTTCCTGTGATCTCCACTTATACATTAATGTGAGAGTCTTTGCATGGCCCATCTGAACTCTACAAAGAATTTGTCTGTCTCATTTTTCAATTCATCTCAAATCAGCAATTCAGACAGACATCTGTTTTGATTTGTTTTTAAATGTAAAAGCTGATAATTTCATGACAGATGCATATTTTATAGCTGTCATATAATACATATCATTCAAGTCTCAAATCAGTACTTTAACTGCATTACCATAAATGGTTGGATGCCAGCAAATGCAGCTGATGATCCTCTCCTTGAGATAGCGCAGATCTGTAAATGCTTGGTATGCTTTAAGACAAACATCTGGCTTGCAACCACAACTGCTTTCATCTTCTGCTAGGGCCTTCCAGTCATCAAAAAAAGCATTCATAATTTCATTTTGCTGCAATGCAATTTCCATTCTGTTTTGTGAAAAGTACAGTTAACACTTTCAGTAATCCAGATGTGACTACTCAGTAGTAGAATCACAAATATTTCTGTAAAGAGGCAGCTTTTGTTTTACATAAAATTATGACCACAGTAGTAAAAAAAAGAAAGTATGAATTCCTCAGTGATGCATCACTGTAAGCAAACCCTCTTCCATTTAAATAACTAATTGTACCAAGAATTTAACTGTAGTTCTGTGTGGATCGAGTACAGTGCAATTGTCCAATCCTTGTGCAAAAAGTGTCAGTAAGTGGGATTTGTCCCATGATAGGGGCTGTAGGACAGCACCTTTGCTCTTCTGCATATGACTCTGCTTGAATGGGCAGTGTTTAAAGGATCAGCTTTGCAGCTTGTTCGAAAAGATGTATTGCTATTAACTTTTAACAGTCCTAGTATCAATTTAAACCAACATTCATATTTATATGGCATAGACTTCATGTTACTTTTCATAGATACAAACATAAAGTTAATATTTGTTAATGTTAAAATAATAAACAAGAGGAAAAAGAAGTACATAGAAACAAAAAAAACCCCAGTATTTGACCAGACCAATGGTCCACTCAGACAAGAGCTCTTGCTTGTATTCTGTATTATTTCAGGTAGCCTTTAATGTGTATTGCTGCAGTAATTTTACCTTAAATGTACCGATGTAATAAATTCTTTCAGCTTCTCAGATGATAGACTTTCTTCTTCATTTGACAACTGTCTAGGAAAATACTGCGTGGCTGCATTTTTTTGAAAGGTCCTAACCAATTGGGATAAATTTGAATATGAGTAAGTATAGAAACAACTTCAAAGACAGAATCCCATGTAATGTGTAAAATTAAAAGCTAAGGATATTCAGCTTTTCTAGAAACTCTTTGGAAAAGAGTGAAAGAAGAAAGATGCAACCAGCACATCCAATTTTGCTGTCTTAATCAGTTTGTAACTCAGTAATGCCAGAAGAGTTGAGTTAATTTACGTAACTTTAGCTGAGATCAGAAACAGTGCGTAGCTTTATAAACAAGCTGATAAATATTTTCTCACGCTTACCATTTTGTCTGAGTACTAGCTTCTCTTACTTTTGGAACAATTTGTATGCCCACATCTTTTTCAAGCTTTTTAATACTGAAAGTTTTGTCTTGATAGGATGTGCATTCAACGTAACCGTCTCTTACGTGTGAAGCATTCATATCAGTAAATGTAATTGGTGCACCAAACTTCCTGCGTACTCGAGAAATCATATACTTAATCTGGAAAAGAGATATTTCTGCAGTTAGCAGAGGAGAAAGTTTTTGGAAAGTTTATTCTGTAAAATGGCAGTGTTCATACAACTGTAGAATTAGTTCTATTGATTATTTCTGTGCTGAGTTTACTTATATTTCTGTATTTTTAAATTCTGAAGTGCTCATATAAATAAGCTACATATGTAATAGAAGACAGGTTTGTATTTCTAAAACAAGAAGTTGCCTTTAGGTAATATTTTGGATTACTGCTAGTAGGATAAGAGAATTACATTTTCTAATTCATACAATATTAAAACTGCACATTTAATTAAAGGATTGATTTGCAGGAGGTCTGATATAATACTGCGTTGGACTTCCAAGACCTAACTTTTCAATTCTCAACTTTGGGTGAGGTATTTCAGCTTCCCTTGCAGCGCCTCGGGAGAGAAAAGTACCCCAAAGAAGATCCACAAAAATTTGAGTGAGGAGTTTCCTCGTAGCGAGGACTCGGAAGGAAGAGGGGATGTGGCTTGACTTCTACCCACACAGAGAGGTAGGCACTTCGTTGCAGGCAGTAGGGAGGTATTGCTTCATCTTGGGTTCATAGCCAGGTACTTGTTTCCCAGCACCTCCCACAAACTGGAAAGGAATGTAGGTTGAGAGTACTTCTGAGTGGACCTTACCAGCAAGGCAGAATACAGAATACCTGGGCTGTGAATGTGGGTTAAACTTAGTGACAGTGAATTAGCTTTAGAACAATCAGACATCTTTTTAAGTATAAGCAAGATGTCCAGTTGCTGAGAACTATCAAAACTTAGCCAGTCTTCCCTGAACAGGGATTTAGGTGTTGAATAAAAATCACTGATGGACAGTTAGATGCTTGGAGATGCCCCACACATCACAAGTTAGATGACAGCTGTGAATGGATGTACTTTTTGGACGTATAATTTTCTCAGTATAATCTGTAGGTGTAGTTAATCAAATCTGTCCTTTTGTAAAGTCAGCTTGTAATACCTGTAGTCAGTAACATTTATTCTGAGGTAGAGAACCTTTAAAAGTATTGCATACTACTTAAATGCCATCCATATAATGGAACAGAGTTCACTGGACTCCATGGAGACAGAACTAGGTCCTTAGAATATAATTACAATGACTCAACTTGTAATCGGGCCAGACAGTAAACTGAGCAAAAAGTGGCAGGGATGCTAATGACCAAAGATGATCAGGACTTCTGAACTTACAGCTTAAAAAGTAGATATGTCCAACAGAGTCTCATGTGCTTTATTTGCAGGATTTAAAGAGAACTGAGTTGTTAAAAAAAAAAAAAGTTTCTGCAGCACTTTCAGTTTTTGTTAAAAATTGAGCTATATCTTGATTTCTCTCTCTTTTTTTTTTTTTTTTCCTTGATAGACCCCAAGCAGAACTAGGATTATAACTTTCAGTTTCCTGATTTTTTTTTTAAGGAATTTAAAATAAATTGTCTTTTCTTTATTTGATTGACTAACATCTGTTGATTCTGACCTTTGCAACAGTGCTTTTAACAGATTCTTCTTCAACTTCCTTTTCACTGCCAAGAGAAACCCAAGGTTTGTGGACAGGAGGCTTATAAGGATGGACTTCCAAAGTTTCCTCTCTTTCTTCTTCTTTTTCTTCTTCTTTTTCTTCTGCAGTTTCCGGAGGCTGTGACATCAAACAGTGAGAAATGGTACTTTTTAAAAACAGTGTTACTGAAATGTGAGTATGAACTAGAAACCCAGTTTTCAGTCTTTATTCACACATTCTTTACTTTTGTCTCAGTGCAGTAAGACTGGCTATACTGTGCCCCTGGGTACGACTGGGTTAGGTCCCATTCATTCATTTCTGCATTTAATTTTCTAATAAACATTAACATTACATATCTAATATTTAACTACTAAAAAGAGACTGTTGTCTTGAAAGAAAATCACTGTTATATAAAAAGAATTTATAGTAATTTTCTACATTAGGCTCTCCTGCCTGGAATTGCAATTTGCTTTTCTATTAATTGTTACTTCTCCTGATGCTGGGTGACAAATTCATGTTGAAAAATTATGATAAAAATGCAGCAATGGGGGTTATACTGGCCCTCTGAAGTAAAATTTAAAAATTTAATTCAGTTTTTCTTGTCATAAAAGATATTTTTACAGTGATACATGTATTTTACCATGATCAGCTTAACTTTGAGAGAAACATTCTGGCAGGCCAAGCACATCGGATGCTTACGAATGCAATACCATTCCTGAAGTATATGTTTGAGACAAGATTCTGAAACAGTCATAGATAGAACAATGCTGTGTTCTTACCTTCAGAAGGTTTTCCTTGGCTTCCTCAGAAGCAACAAAGTAAAAGTTCTGTCCATACTGGAACTTTGCATCAAAAACTACCAAAAGTTCTTCCCCTGGATATTCCTATTTTAATTAAAACAATTAGTGAAAAACTGAAAGCAAATAACATACAAAACAGACATGACCCTGTGACTGGCAAAGCTACCACAAGAGTAAATTCAGTGTCTTTGGTTAATCTTGTGGTTTTAACAGAGAATTTCATGTGCTAATTGAAAAGAACAGATTAATTTTATTTTGTAATAAAAATAAGTCTGGGACAAACCTAATGTTTTCATATAAAGAATTAAACAGAAAGGAAACTGTTTTGGTGATTCTCAAAAAACAGGCCATGAAGTAGGGAAAGTCAAAATATGCAAAGCTCTGCCAGTTCACAGAATCAAAACTAGTAATATTTGGGTTACTTTTAGAATATTTTCAATCTAAAGTTAGTAAAAAAGACTGTGCATGGTGAGCCATGAGAAAATTTGAGTTGTTAGCCTTTGGATATTACAGCATTAGTGTATTTACACAGAGTCAAACAAGGACAGACCTTATCATTAAAAGAATATAAACTCTTGCGAGTATGGAGCCTGAAAGTGAGAACGAAATAAGCTACATACTAGGACAACTTTTTTGACAGGATGGAAATCAGAAATGGTAGCTCTTGTTTTCAGGTCCTGAATGATGTCCTCTTTTTTAATAAGTTTGAAACAATTTTCTTCTGTGACATCTTCATCAGCTCGGCAATTAAAAATTTCTTGGGTCTTTGTAGTGAAAAATACAGGAAAGATTTCTGGGTGGCCTATGAAAGAAAGCAACATTGCTTGTTAAACAAATTCAGTGTTGTTTAAACATAACCAAATACTTTAATAACTCTGGGTCTTTACTGTTTCCTAGCAGAATGCCTTTGAATCTCTCAGCTTAGTTTTTGGTATTTTGGAAGGCATGGAATACAAATTATAGTACATTTTGTTAATCTTGGAAAAGGCTCTACCTAACATTTCCTACTTAATGAATATTTTATTCATAGTATGAGGGGGTTTTTCTCCTCTTGATCAACAGGTGATTAAGAGCTTTAGTGAAGAGTCATTAACGGACTGTTTTCAATACATTAAGGACACAACTGCATGGCTCTGATTTAAGAGAGCCCTTGGATAAGTATACTCTAGTCCTTTCCTGCAGAGCGGTGCCATGTTAAACCAATGTTTCATCTAGGTGAGGCTTCAGTACCCTCCCAAATAAGGATGCTTTTCTGATTTTGGACTTTCATCTTCCTCTCCTCGAGTTCAGACTGCAGTTGAGTCTATTTCCCACTAAGCAAGTGAGACTAAAGCAAGGTCACTCAGAGTCAAGCCAAATACTTATTTTCAGCTTTCCTGGAGAATATATGGCTGTTGTTTTCTACACACATGACCTCTGCTAGGTTCATTCATGTTAATTCAGAACAAGCTGTTTCATACCCTAACTCCGGCACTATTATCTTCATTGGTTTCATGAGGCTGGGTGCAGTTCAGTGACCCGTCAGCTGCGCTTTGCAAACACTCAGTTTGAAGATACAGTGCTTCTTGTTAAGCGTGTGCCAGCTGTATGTACGTAACACCGCTCCTTCCCATGTTACGTGTTCCGCCTTCCACCTCACAGACCAGCTCTAAGTGATGAAGATGACTGTCGGCCCCGCCAGCTGAACCCTGCCGCCTGCGGGACTCGCTTCTTCCTCTGCAATGTTGCCATGCTCTGTTCTCAGCTGCTGTAGGAACTGCACTCTGCATGAAGGCCACTGTGCTTTTGTCTGAGAGAGCTAACAGATGCTCACTTTGCATGTTCATCTTTTTGATTAACTGGAACGTGTAGAAGATTTAGGGATGTGTATACATGTGATTTTTATGTACTGAAATGGGCTGGCTTTTGTGATAATAGTTGATACTTTCTGTCATCCTTGTTTCATTCTCTTTTCTTAGTTTGAGTTATTTAATATTTTGTTAATTCCCAGCACCTGTGATGTTTTTCTCTCTGTGTATGCCTTAAGTTGAAGTTGATATATCTAAAATGCTGATATCGACCAGCTGGCTCAGCGTGTTTTGAGAAGCCATCTGTAACCTAAGGCAACAGGGCCTGACAAAACGATAAATCCTCCTTAATCTATGTCATTCAGGAACATAAATCTCTGCATAGGCCTATCACATAATACACAATGTTTGATGAATCTGACATTCATCCTTTAAAATCTTTCAGTGCTGCTGCTCCACTGCATCTGCTCTGCTATAGTCATCCACTAAAATTAATGAATGCATGATGCTTCTGGTACACTCTGCACTATACCAAGTATGATTTACTCAGTGTTCTCTAGTCATTTTGTAGCATACACAACCCATTTGTAGTGTGCACAGTCCATTATTTCACTTTCTCCACAAGTAGTAGTCAATATTGCATGACTTTCCATTTTGGTATCTCAGAGATTTCCAGGATGTCTGTGTGGCTGCCTCCAAAAAATACAAAATCATAGGGATGTTGATTGGGAAAGACCTCTGAAAGTCATCTGGTCCAAACTCACTGTTGGTAACACCAGACCAAGTCAGATCTCATTTATCTTCCAGAGTCCCTGTGCCTGCCTTTTTGACACCTGCTGTCTGTATCTAATGGGGCCAAGACCTAGATTCTTCTTTTGCTTATCAGTTGGGCTATGAGACCAGGCTCAGAAGAAGCATTTCTTCCAGGGTGACTTGAAACATTTAATCCTTTTGAGGAACTGCAAAAATTGATCTGCAGGACTCTCAGGTCACCCTCGCCGAGAGCATGAGGCCTCATTAAGATGTCATTAGAAAGCAGACTCAAACCCTAGTACAAACTGCAATGCTACAGATACACTTTATATTTTGATATATTGGAGCAAAAAAAATAGACCTCCTTTTGCGAATTAAATTCTACAGCACAGAAAGAAGGTAGAAACCTAGAGCTGTGCAGGAAAACAAATCAATTGCCATCCTCTGCTGTACACAGCTGTCCCACAGGACAGACTGGACAGGAGAGCAAAGGAACAAGACATTTGCACATATCACAATTCTCAGTTATGTGCCTAGCGCAATTAGGAGGGCTAGAACCTACAGAAAATTTATAAACATAATTTGCTGATTCTCATGTGACTTTTTTCAGAAGATTATTCCCATGGCTCAAGTAAATTAAAGTAAACCCAAACAATTAGATTTTTTTTTGATACATCAAAAATCCTAACCAGGAGTAACTGTTGTTTATTCAAGAAGCTTGTATGATGTTATTTTTTAAAATGCTGCATCGTGCATACAGCATGAGTGTGCACAAATGCTAATGCTAAAAAAATCCTTTCAGAGAGATGTGGGTTTCGATGTCAAATGAATCAATACAAGCCTGCACTGAAGTTATGCAAAAATACAATAGACATCACTATGAGAGGGAGCAGAGTAGGACAGCTAGTCTAAGTGTATTTTCTTCAGTGCTCTATTGCTATAAGTCCAAGTTAAAAACAAAGTAATGATCAGAATTAAAATATGTACTTTTTTTAGTCTAAAGGACTAAAAATCTATATTATAGAATGCTATATTGTAACAGATTCTATACTATAGAATCTATATTACAGATTCTGTACTATAACGTAAGGAGCTGATACTGGAATTCTTACTATTATGAACATTTTTATTGAATGGTCTTTTGCAGTAAAAAGTATGTAGCATCCAATCAGAGGCTTCACATTGTTTTTCTAATAGTAAATTCTACTCACATCCTTTGTAACAGTCATCAGTTCTTAGTGCCATGAGAACTTCACAAAGGACCAAGAAGCTCTAACAGAAGCAAAGAGCACTTGCAGGTCTGAAGCGAAGGAGACACTGTGCATACAGTTTAAATCCTGTCCAGTCTCTGCATATAGTAGCATTGTTTTCCTACTTTTAGCTACAGGTTTCTAGCAATAGTTTAGATATTGCAGCTCTAACCTTATTTGCCACTAGGTGGAGGTAAAATTCTCTCTTCCTGACAAAACGAAGTCTTCCCAGGAACAGCGAAAATACACTTTTTTTTAAGTAATGCTTTCATCACGTGAGGGATCACTTATTGTCCATTTTCATTAACTGCAGCTTAGCCATTTCGGTCATGCTAATCGGAGTGCAATTTTTCACTTGCACCCGTGTGCTTATAGGGTTATGTAGGAAGACCAGTGATTTAGGATTTCTTTACAAATTACCTGGTTTGTATATGTCTAGTTTGCCACATTGTTTTAGCTTTTAGAAATAAAAGCTGTACTGTTAAAAGCCAATTAAGAAGATAATGCCTTGGGCTGTACCTGTAAACCACAGATAAATTTTACATTGACATCAATTTAACTTGTATCTGAAGAACTGCACAAATCAGGTCAGAAGAAAAATTCAACCAGAAATGTGAAAAAAATGTTAAAAAGTTATTTGTATTTTAAGAGAAAAGAATAGATTTCAATTCAAATAGTTCCATATTTTAGCTTTTAACTATGACCACACTTAAAACTGCACTTTTCTTGCACATAAGCCAAAAGAAATGCTTGAGATCTTGTGACTTTTAAATGGCAGAATTTTTTCTCCTACAAAAGATGTTAACAAGCATCTGTTGATATCCATGACTAAAAAACACAAGTGATATGCTAAAATCTTTTTCTCACCAGATTTAATAATGATTTGACAAAGATCAAAGATTTAAAAAAGACGAAAATATTTCAAGTTTTTCTTTCAGTTGCTTTACTATTACTAAACGCAAACATTTTGCACCCTATAATTCTGTTGTGATGCTTTTTATTTCCCCTTATCCCAGCTCCTCTCAACCCAAGATAAATCCCTCTTCTACGAACCCATACCTGTTTCAGCTCAGCATCCCTCGCTGCACTGCCTGTTACTCAGTGGTACTGTAATCACTACTGTAATAGCCGCATTTCTTCGTAGTTTCTAATTTTTCTCATTCACAAAAGATCTTTCCTTTTCATACCCTGGCATTAGCAACACTGAAGCTTCAAAATGCTTAAAGTATTCCAAAACTATTACTTTAAAACCCAGTCATCATAGCACTTACCTATACCAGCCATAGAAAGATCAACTTCATCTTTTTTATCTGAAATATAATGACATGATGTTATCAGTAATTTTTCTTCCTAACAAAGTAACTGTTAATATACAGTCTTTTCCTTGTTAGGGCAATATTCAAAATCTCTCTATGTATGTAAAACTAAACTGCAAAGATGAAACAAAAAATAATTTCTATTCTGTTCAAATTTAACACACGAAATGAGTGAAGCCTTTTAAAATAGGTCTGTATCTTAAGGAGATGTTAGCATATTTTGAAACTACGGAAACTTTAAACTCATTTTTATTTTGAGCAGGTGGTCTGCGTAAGAGAGAAGCCGTAAGAAGTCTGTCTTCTTGTGGTGCCCACTGCAGTTCCCATGGTTGAAAACTGCACTGACTGCTACCTGCTAGCACCGGCTTGGGGCAGTTCCCGTGCGAATCGCGTCATGGGAAGCGGCGATGAATGGGCAAGGCCCGCCAGCATCAGACAGCAGCAGAACTGGCAGCTGCGCAGGCAGGAGCGGACCTTGGTCCCCTCGGACCCGGGTGAGGAGGGTAAGCTTGCTCTGGGTAGCCGGGTGCTGCGGGAGACGGGCTTTCCACAGCTCCTGAGAGACGGTCTGCAAGCCTCACAGCGAGCTGGGACACAGAGGTGAGCACTGATGTGCAGAATATTCTCCACAGCACAACAGCTATTAGTCAGCTGGGAGGGAAAAGGTGGTTAAAAGGTGAAAGCAACTTCAGGACGGTGGCTGTCATGGCAGAAAAAAGTCTGTGAAATGAAACAAATAAAGCCCAAGCAAGAGTACATTCCCACCTTTTCTGAGTGTGTGCATGAATCACTGGAAATAAATATTTGCATATAGCAAAGGCTCATTAGCCTTACACTTCATAAACTATACGCTTTATAAATGACACAAGTGAGGTAATATCTCAGCACATCTCACAAAAAATGCATTAAAATGTACTGCAAAATTAAATTGTGAGACTTTGGTGTATTTTCAAACTCTATTGCACCTTTACAGCGTGATCCTGAGCACCTGAACTCCTGTTTCTGGGGGCACCTCTCTGCCTAATGCTCTCTCCCTGGGCTGTTAGCTTTTGTGAATCTCCCCACTGATTAATATATATTAAGCCTCCCAATTTCCCATTCCATATTGTTATTATGATACCACGAGCTATTAAATCCAAACTACCAAGACAAAGCGTAAATATTGCAATGTAGCTTTGTTATGTTCCATATATTAGTTACAAAACCAGAATCAGTAATTGTAGATCTCTCAGTTATTTCTATAAAATAGCATATTCTAATTTATCTCATGTTTCCTTAAATGCATGGGCCCAAAATAATTAAGGTAGCTGTCATGTGAGACCACATTTCTGCTTGTTTCATTGCTGCTGTTCCTTACATACCAAGCTGTGTTTCTTTTCCTTTTGAGGATTTCTTAGCTTTGTTTTCACCTTTCCGTTTCTTTGCTGAGGTTTTTGGACCTTTCAAAGAGATCTTGCCAGATCTGCGATTTTCTGACATTTTTTTCAGATTTCTCTAGAGAAAGATATAGATCATAGATCAACTTTAAACAGACAATGGAATGCACCATGTATGAGTGAAAATTTGGTCCATGACTTTATGTAGTTTATTATTATAGTAATATTTTCATACGCAGCCAAAGGTATGTTCCATAATTTTAAATAATAAACTGTATTTTGATATGATATGTAATAGATGGAAATACTTCTTCTGTCCACGGTGATGAAGTATGGAAACTGATTATCCAAAACAGTGAAAGGTTAAATTAGGGGTTTCCCTTACAGAAAGCAAATGCCCTGAGCTACAGTGGGAAGAGCACAGGTGAAAATTCTCCACTTACAAATATTTGTCCCAATGTCCTTAAGTGTAAATCGTTACTCAGCTGCACTCAGCACATTTCTGTGCTTTTCTGTTTCCAGTTTGTTTTTCAGTGTAGCTCTGTGGAGGACAAACTTGGAAAGAAGTTGTATGCGTAATTACATGTATCAACCACACAGCTGGAGACGATGCTGTATAGCAGGATTCTCTTGTTTCATTTACTCTCTTTCTTCTCAATATCTGGGATAAGGATGAAAACAGCAGTGTAGAAAGGCTCCATCCCGCCGCAGAGGGAAACGCAGCGCAGCCTGCCCTTGGTACGGACCGGGCAGTGTGCTGCCCCACACCACTCTGCCAGCACCAGTGTGTGGAAGGCACACACACGCGCAGCACCCAGCAGAACAGCCACATCGGGACGGTCCCAGCCCTGTCACAGGTACGGAAAACTCTTCCATGGTATTTCTGAACAGCCAGAGGCATTCAGCTGGGGTAAGGACAATGGGACTCTCCGTTGGTTTGTGTCTGCCCTCTTCCATGTTCCCACTTTTTTTGAAGACTGTAAACTGACTGGGAGAGGAACCATTTTTAAATGTCCACAAAGCACCTACAGTATTTGGATGCTATTGTAATTTTAACACTGGTGGGAGGAAAGCAGATGTGCGTATAGGAGAGAAAGGGACGGCACCTTCAAGAACTGTGTCGTGACGTAACTATTTCTGATGAACTCTTACAGGAGCTACAGCCTGTCTGCCGGCACATGTGAACAGCCCATTTATTGTCAGGTTGCTTAAGGTGAAAAAGTGAGTTTATAAAATAAATCTTCTATCTTGAGACTTTCCCAGTGGAAGGCCTAAAATAGTGTGAGCATTAAAACAAACACACCGTGGCCTGTGCATTTGCAGTTTCAGCGGTCATCCTGGCTTTGGGATGGTCTTTGATTCCCAGACTGAGAAACAGTGTTTTTCTGTCCTGTAATACAGTTCTCAAATATTCCAGAAGCAAGCAATATAATTGGATATATAATAATAAATTGGATATATAAAAATAATACTCCAGAAGCAAGCTTCCAACGTGAATTTCAGCTCGGAGATGGCTGCTGATGGCAAGATATAGGTCATGGATTTTAGCCTGGTGGTAAAGCCTGGGCTTGGGATCTATGTTAACTTCCCATGAATTTAGGGTAAATTTTGCTGTTGACTTAAATGGGAGCAGAAGCTGACACTTTTATCAGTTATGCATTTTTCTTTTTCACTCCAATCAAAATAGAAAAATATACTCTATAAATCCTCAGGCTCTTTTCTCTGTCATACAGGATCTTGCAGATCACAGGTGACAAGATGCATCCATGGGATGTTAGTGCATTTCCCTGTTGTTTGACCATCACGGCAGATACAGCTCCCTTCATTCATCCATCTGAAGAACTGTGGCAGTTTAATCTTCTGCTTTGTCCAAAATGCAGTGACAATACCAATGTAAAACAGATGAATGTTTTGGAATTCTGAAACTATTGCCTTGCAAGGGATGATGTTTTTGGAAGATTAAAAAAAAACACAAGTCATGTATAATGACTGTAAGGAGAAAGTTTGGAGGTTTTTTTCTGCCCTCATTCTCACAGACTTTTTGCCATATACAGGACTACAAACACTGACAACTTATTTATGTCTAACATTCAATATATTTTCCCAGTTATAAACTTTCAGAGGAGCATCTATGCTGAACAACATGCTTAGTTTCTAGTTTTGAAACACTTTGGCACCTAACTTAGAGTGCATGTCAATCCAGATGGTTAAAAAAGGCTAATTTTCCCTCGTTTAAAAAAAAAAAAACCGCAAAGCTATTTCTTGTCTATCTCCTTGTGTATTTTCCATAAAAAAAAAAATGCAACCCATTTTATAAATGGATTCTGTGACTACTCTAATTTGAAACCAACCGTGATGCCTCTGGATAAGACAGACAGCCCTCCAGGACAGGAGAGGAGGCCAGCTGTTTTAGAAATCAAATGAAGGACAATATGAACCATTTCATATACATATTACAGTCACGTTGTCTTACTTCACCATTTCCTAATTACACACTGAAACAAAGCCAATTTGGAAATTTTGAGTTCTTTCTTCTGAGTAACCTAAACCCTAAGTCACATGAATAGAGGAAACACTGAGAGGGCTGAGATAAGTCACATGCCTATGTTTAGTACAGTAACTTGCAAATAAAAACATCCCTTTTCCTTCGACTGACTTGAAGTATATTATACCTATAAGAACAGTTAAAACTTTGGAAAACTGTCTTCCAGTAATGCAGTTCCTCTTCCTTTACTGAAAGAATCAGGTGCAGAGGTACACACAGCACCCTACAGACAAGGGCAGCGTCGGTGACTGAGTGTATACCTCTGCATGTGTTAATACAAAATGTACCCCTGTTTAAGTGATGCAAATAAATAACAGCAATCAATAGGACTGTTCATGGTCCCATCTATGATGCACAGAACATCACCAACTGGAAGGCAGACAGAAAAGTACAAAGTAATTATCTCCTTTTACAGTATCCCTAGTACCATATCGCATCTGCCCATTTGTCATCCTGTGGGCACATGATTGTCAGTGGTTAGGAAACACGGAAGGCCTCCAAAGAAAGCAAAGGCTGAACTTCTAAAAGCTTCCCTGGGAGCATAATCAAGCCCATAGCCATTTACTAACTATGTACGCTAAGTTGTTTTTTCACACAGGATTATGCTACAAACCCCCAGGTGCTCCCTGCAGGAAACCAACACCCACTGGAAACCTTCAAAACAGGTACTGAAAAGCAATCTTTTGCACCCCCCCTCTTCCAAAAAAGAAATAAAGGCAAGAAATTCCTAATGGTTCTTAACGTGTAAGATAAAAGGTAGTATTTTCAGAAGTCACCTCCTACTTCAAGTGGTTGTTTTTTTTCACTCCCTAAGTTTTTACAAAAAGTACTAAATCCTATGAAGAAAACCATGAAAAATTTGGCATCTGTATTAGAGGATTGTCTGAAAATATGAAAAAAACCCCATAATTTCTTTAATCTGTGGTTAGTTCCTATCCTCTTAGGGACATTTCTATATTTCTTATTTAGAAAGGTCTCTACTACATGTATTTGTCCAGAAACATGCAAGTGTACTATGCCTTTCCATTAATGCTTATATAAATTCAAGATTTTATGATTGAGAAGAGAGGTTGGAAACAACAATCAAATTAACATAACTTGAAAAATTTAAGAGTGCAAAACCTACAAAAAGGAATAGCTCTTGAAAATCAATTGTTGTAAACATTGCCATATATTTTATTTTTTAAAAGTAGGTAATCTATTATGTTAAAATTTCATTAAATATGTTCAGTCTAATTTTTCAGCAATTTTTCAGTGGAACACAGTGCTACATTATT
>Ga0181612_112524_pt1 | contig 15384 bp, 11 predicted proteins | sample HoacroProtozoa21_FD_119630 | JGI IMG/M metagenome (GOLD analysis project Ga0181612, IMG submission 119630) | Hoatzin crop microbial communities from Cojedes, Venezuel. Combined Assembly of Gp0051906, Gp0051904, Gp0051908 | reverse complement strand
GTTGACGAGTGGATCCAGGAGCCCCCGAGAGACATTGACAAACCGTTCTTGATGCCTGTTGAGGACGTGTTCTCAATCACCGGCCGCGGTACAGTGGCAACCGGTCGTATCGAGGCTGGTAAGGTGAAAGTGGGCGACGAGGTTGAGCTCCTCGGCCTTGGTGAGGACCGCAAGAGTGTGGTTACCGGCGTGGAGATGTTCCGCAAGATCCTCGAAGAGGGTGAGGCCGGTGATAACGTAGGTCTGCTCCTCCGTGGTGTTGACAAGAACGAGATCAAGCGCGGTATGGTGCTCTGCCATCCGGGTCAGATCAAACCTCACAAGAAATTCAAAGCCACTATCTATGTGCTCAAGAAAGAGGAAGGCGGCCGTCACACTCCGTTCGGCAACAAGTACCGTCCTCAGTTCTACCTCCGCACAATGGACTGCACCGGTGAGATCTCACTGCCCGAGGGCGTAGAGATGGTGATGCCGGGTGACAACGTGGAGATTACCGTTGACCTTATCTACGCCGTTGCCCTCAACGAGGGTCTGCGCTTCGCTATCCGTGAGGGTGGCCGCACAGTAGGCTCAGGTCAGATCACAAAGATCCTCGACGACTAATCATTTAATATCAGCCCCGCTTCAGGGCGGGGCTATATACGGGAATAGCTCAGTTGGTAGAGCATCGGTCTCCAAAACCGAGGGTCGTGGGTTCGAGTCCTCCTTCCCGTGCTAAAACGATAAGTAAGATGTTTAAGAAATTTATAGACTATTGCAAGGTTTGCTACGATGAACTTGCGCATAAGACAACGTGGCCCACACGGAAAGAGCTGACACACAGTGCAGTGGTAGTATTATCAGCTTCCCTTATCATTGCAATCGTGGTGTTTCTCATGGACACCGTGTTTAGGTTTATTATGCATAACATTTATCCCAGTTAATCATTCAGGACAATGGGCGAAATCAAGAAAAGATGGTACGTTTTGCGCGCTGTCAGCGGCAAAGAGGCCAAGGTTAAGGAGTATATCGAACACGAGTGCTCCCACAATGACTTTTTGGCGCAGCGTGTAGGACAGGTGCTCATCCCCACAGAGAAGCAGGCCGTGGTGCAAAGCGGCAAGCGTGTGGTGAAAGAGCGCTTGTTCCTCCCGGGCTATGTGCTCGTGGAGGCCGCTCTTGAAGGCGACGTGGCACACACGTTGCGTTTCATACCCAATGTGTTGGGTTTCCTGGGAGGCACCGACAACCCCTCGCCGATACGTCAGTCTGAAATAAACCGCATCCTCGGCAGCGCTGAGGACACGGAGCTTCAGGTTTCCGACGCCAACGTGCCCTACATGGTCGATGAGACCGTGAAGGTCATCGACGGTCCGTTCAGCGGGTTCAGCGGGGTGATTGAAGAGGTGAATGCTATGAAGCGTAAACTGACGGTTACTGTTAAGATCTTCGGAAGGAAAACCCCTCTGGAGCTCAATTTTACGCAAGTGGAAAAAGAATAGCGTAGTGTTACGATACGCGGTTCTTTTATAACAACAATCAATAATAATAACAAAGTAAAATGGCTAAAGAAGTTGCTGGACAAATCAAGTTACAGATTAAAGGCGGCGCTGCCAACCCCTCACCACCCGTAGGTCCTGCCCTTGGTTCCAAGGGTATCAACATTATGGGTTTCTGCAAGGAGTTCAACGCCAGGACGCAGGACAAGGCCGGAAAGGTGCTTCCTGTTGTCATCACCTACTACGCCGACAAGTCTTACACTTTCGAGATTAAGACATCACCGGCGGCTGTGCAGTTGCTCGAGGCAGCCAAGGCAAAAAGCGGCTCCGCAGAGCCCAACAGGAAGAAAGTTGCTTCCGTTACTTGGGACCAGGTGCGCGCCATTGCCGAGGACAAGCTGGCCGACCTCAACTGTTTCACAGTGGAGAGTGCCATGAAGCTCGTGGCCGGTACGGCACGCAGTATGGGTATAACTGTAAAAGGGGAGTTCCCTGGTAAATAATAACTTCAATTTAAGACAATGAGTAAGCTGACAAAAAATCAAAAATCAGTGGCTGACAAGGTTGAAGCAGGGAAAGCATACCCACTCCAGGAGGCTGTTGCCTTAGTGAAAGAAATCACTACGACAAAATTCGACGCTTCCCTGGACATCGACATGCGCTTGGGCGTTGACCCCCGTAAGGCCAACCAGATGGTGCGCGGCGTCGTTACGCTGCCCGCCGGTACTGGTAAGACCACAAGGGTGTTGTGCCTGTGCACACCGGATGCTGAAGCTGCCGCCAAAGAGGCTGGAGCTGATTATGTAGGTCTCGACGAATATGTTGAGAAGATAAAAGGTGGATGGACCGACGTTGATGTTATCATCACCATGCCATCCTGTATGGGTAAGATAGGCCCCTTGGGTAGAATCCTCGGCCCCCGCGGCTTGATGCCTAACCCCAAGAGCGGCACTGTTACTATGGACGTTGCTAAAGCGGTGAAGGAAGTGAAAGCCGGTAAGATTGACTTCAAGGTTGACAAGGCCGGTATCGTACATGCCTCAATAGGCAAGATGTCGTTCACACCGGAGCAGATGTTTGACAATGCTAAGGAGTTCATCCAGACCATTATCAAACTTAAGCCGGCAGCCGCTAAGGGCACTTATATCAAGAGTGTATTCCTCTCAAGCACTATGAGCCCCAGTGTCAAGGTTGATCCTAAATCAGTGGAATAACAATTAAAGAAAGTTACGAAAATGAAAAAGGAAGTAAAAGATACTATCATAGTGGAGCTTGGCGAGAAGCTGAAGGAATATCCTCATTTCTACCTGGTTGACGTTACCGGTCTCAATGCCGGTCAGACAAGCGACCTGAGGCGCAAATGCTTCAAGAATGAGATAAAGATGGTGGTGGTGAAAAACAAACTCCTCCACAAGGCCTTCGAGGCTTCCGACGTTGACTTTGAGCCTCTCTACGGAGTGTTGAAGGGCAGCACGGCGATGCTGTTCTGCCAGACGGCCAACGTGCCGGCAAAACTCCTGAAAGAGTACAAGAAAGAGGGAATACCCGGCCTCAAGGCAGCATACGCCGAGGAGGGTATCTATGTGGGCGCTGACAAACTGGAAGAGCTGGCAGCACTGAAGAGCAAGAACGAGCTTATCGGCGACGTCGTTGCTTTGCTGCAGTCTCCTGCAAAGAATGTCATCTCCGCACTGCAATCAGGCGCGAACACCATCCACGGTGTGCTGAAGACCTTAGGCGAGCGTGCTGAATAACAACAGGTCATAATAACAAGAAGTAATAACAAAATTAAAATTTTTAATAAAATGGCAGATATTAAAGCTATTGCTGAGCAATTAGTAAATTTGACAGTTAAAGAAGTTAATGAGTTAGCACAGGTCCTCAAGGACGAGTATAATATTGAGCCTGCAGCAGCCGCAGTGGCAGTGGCAGCTCCCGCAGCTGGTGGCGCCGGTGAGGCAGCAGCAGAGGAGAAGTCATCTTTCGACGTTGTTCTCGCTGAGGTTGGCGGTGCTAAACTCCAGGTGGTGAAAGCAGTAAAAGAGGCTTGCGGCCTTGGTCTGAAAGAGGCTAAAGACCTCGTTGACGGCGCTCCTTCAACACTCAAAGAGGGTCTTAGCAAAGACGAGGCAGAGAACCTCAAGAAAGCCATCGAAGAGGCTGGTGCTAAAGTGGAGCTCAAGTAATAACGGCTCAATAACAGCAAACTACTCGCCGCGGCAAGGCTCCGGAAAATATTGTGCATAAAGCATACAAGCGGAAAATATCCCCTTCAGCGGCAGACAACAACAATATGGTTAAGGTTTCCCCAGTAGGGAAATCTTAACCTTTTGTGTCGAATATAAGGCAAACTCGACAAATCACTATCCCGCCCAAAGGGCTATGAGAGCCCGAGGCAGTGTATATAAGCAGTGAATATCATCAACAAACAAGAAACATAATGGCTTCAAAGAAAGACAACAGAATTAATTTTGCCAGCGTACACAATCCGATGCCATATCCGGATTTCCTCGATGTGCAATTGAAATCGTTCAGGGACTTCCTGCAGTTGGACACACCACCCGAAGAACGCAAGAACGACGGACTCTACAAGGTGTTTGAGGAGAATTTCCCCATCAAAGACACCCGCAACAACTTCGTACTTGAGTTCCTCGACTACTACATCGACCCGCCGCGCTACTCCATAGAGGAATGCTTGGAAAGGGGGCTCACCTACAGCGTGCCTCTGAAGGCAAAACTGAAACTGTCGTGCTCCGACCCCGACCACGAGGATTTCAACACAGAAATCCAGGACGTGTTCCTCGGACCGATACCTTACATGACCCACAACGGCACCTTTATCATCAACGGGGCCGAGCGCGTCGTGGTATCACAGCTGCACCGCTCACCGGGCGTGTTCTTCGGACAGAGCCTGCACGCCAACGGAACACTCCTCTACTCCGCACGTATCATACCTTTCAAAGGAAGCTGGATAGAGTTTGCCACCGATATCAACAACGTGATGTTCGCATATATCGACCGTAAGAAAAAATTACCGGTAACAACACTCTTGCGCGCCATAGGTTTTGAGAACGACAAGGACATCCTGCAAATCTTCGACCTCGCAGAGGAGGTGAAGGTGAACAAGAAGAACCTCAAGGCTTTGGTGGGCAGAAAGCTCGCCGCCAGGATCTTGAAGAGCTGGACAGAGGACTTCGTTGACGAGGACACCGGCGAGGTGGTGAGCATAGACCGCCACGACATCCTCCTGGAGCGCGAGACAGAGATTACCGAGGACAACATACAAACAATCCTCGACAGCGGCAACGCCACAATACTGCTCCACAAAGATGAGAGCGTGGCCAGCGACTACTCCATTATCTTCAACACCTTGGCTAAAGACCCGAGCAACTCGGAGAAGGAGGCCGTGGACTACATCTACCGCCAGCTCCGCAATGCCGACGCTCCCGACGACGCCACGGCAAGGGAGGTGATACAAGGACTCTTCTTCTCTGACAAACGCTATGACCTCGGAGAGGTGGGACGTTACCGCATAAACAAGAAATTAGGCCTCGAGACGAGCATGGACGTGAGAGTGCTCACCAACGAGGACATCATAGAAATCATCAAATACCTCATACAGCTCATCAACAGCAAGGCAGCCGTTGACGATATCGACCACCTGAGCAACCGCCGTGTGCGCACCGTGGGAGAGCAGCTCTCCAACCAGTTCGCAACAGGACTGGCACGTATGAGCCGCACCATCAAAGAGCGTATGAACGTGAGAGACAACGAGGTGTTCACACCTACCGACCTCATCAACGCCAAAACCATCTCAAGCGTCGTGAACTCCTTCTTCGGAACAAACCCGCTGTCGCAGTTCATGGACCAGACGAACCCCTTGGCAGAGGTAACACACAAACGCCGTCTCTCAGCACTCGGACCCGGCGGTCTGTCGAGAGAGCGCGCAGGCTTCGAGGTGCGCGACGTACACTACACACACTACGGACGCCTCTGCCCTATCGAGAGTCCTGAGGGTCCTAACATCGGACTCATCTCTTCTCTCTGCGTGTATGCCAAGATCAACAGCCTCGGCTTCATAGAGACACCTTACAGAAAGGTGGAGAACTCCGTGGTGAACCTCAACAACGACGAGGTGGTATATCTCACCGCCGAGGAGGAGGCCGACGCCATCATAGGACAGGGCAACGCGCCGCTCAACGAAGACGGCACCTTCATACGCAAGGTGGTGAAATGCCGCCAGGACGCCGACTACCCCGTGGTGCCGCCCTCAGAAGTAAAATACATGGACGTCTCACCTCAGCAGATAGCATCCATAGCAGCAAGCCTCATCCCCTTCCTGGAGCACGACGACGCACACCGCGCACTCATGGGCTCCAACATGATGAGACAGGCAGTGCCTCTGCTCCACAACGAGGCCCCCATCGTGGGTACCGGCATGGAGCGTCAGGTGTGCGAGGACTCACGCACCATGATCACCGCCGAAGGAGAGGGAGTGATAGAATATGTTGACGCAACGACAATACGCATCCTCTACGACCGCACGGAAGACGAGGACTTCGTGAGCTTCGAGCCGGCACTCAAGGAATACCGCATACCCAAGTTCCGCCGCACAAACCAGAGCATGGTCATCGACCTGCGACCCATCTGCGAGAAAGGACAGAGGGTGAAGAAAGGCGACATCCTCACAGAGGGATACGCCACCGAGGACGGCGAGCTGGCATTGGGACGCAACCTCCTCGTGGCATACATGCCGTGGAAGGGTTACAACTATGAGGATGCCATCGTGCTCAACGAGCGCGTGGTGAGAGAGGACATGCTCACCAGCATACACGTTGACGAATACTCGCTCGACGTGAGGGAGACGAAGCGCGGCGTGGAGGAATTCACCAGCGACATCCCCAACGTCAGCGAGGAGGCAACCAAAGACCTCGACGAGAACGGTATCATCCGCGTGGGAGCACGTGTGGAGCCGGGCGACATCCTCATCGGCAAAATATCGCCGAAGGGAGAGAGCGACCCCTCACCGGAAGAGAAGCTCCTCCGCGCCATCTTCGGCGACAAGGCCGGCGACGTGAAAGACACCTCGCTGAAAGCCAACCCCAGCCTCAGCGGTGTCGTAATCGACAAGAAACTCTTCACCAGGGCCATCAAGACGAGCAAGTCGAAGGCCAAAGACAAAGAGACGCTGAAAAAGCTCGACGAAGAGTACGAGGCAAAAGAGCAAGACATCAAGGAAATCCTCCTCGACAAGCTCTTCACTCTCCTCAAGGGCAAGACTTGCAAAGGCATCAAAGACTATGCCGGAGTGGAGAGAATAAACAAAGGAGCGAAATTCAACGACAAGGACGTGCAGGAGCGCATCGCAGCCTTCGAGTTCACAGACATACAGTTGAACAAGTGGACAGACAACGACCACACCAACCAGATGGTGGCACAGCTCATCACCAACTTCCTCAGGAAGGTGAAACAGCTTGACGCAGAGCTCAAACGCCGCCGCTTCGCCATTAACATCGGCGACGAGCTGCCCAACGGCATCCTGCAGATGGCAAAAGTATATATCGCCAAGAAACGTAAGATCGGCGTGGGCGACAAACTCGCAGGACGCCACGGCAACAAAGGTATCGTATCGAAAGTGGTGAGACAGGAGGACATGCCGTTCCTCGAGGACGGAAGACCCGTGGACCTCGTCCTCAACCCACTCGGCGTGCCCTCACGTATGAACCTCGGACAGATTTACGAGGCCATCCTCGGTGCCGCCGGCAAACGACTCGGCGTGAAATTCGCAACACCGATCTTCGACGGAGCAAAACTCGAAGACCTGCAGGAGTGGACAGACAAGGCAGGACTGCCGCGCCTCTGCTCCACACACCTCTACGACGGTGAGACAGGCGAGAAGTTCGACCAGCCGGCAACAATAGGTATCACCTACTTCCTCAAACTCGGACACATGGTGGAGGACAAGATGCACGCAAGAAGCATAGGCCCCTACTCGCTCATCACACAGCAGCCACTCGGAGGAAAGGCACAGTTTGGAGGACAGCGTTTCGGAGAGATGGAGGTATGGGCCCTCGAGGCCTTCGGAGCAAGCCACGTGCTGCAAGAGATCCTCACCATCAAGTCTGACGACGTTACAGGAAGAAGCAAAGCCTACGAGGCAATCGTTAAAGGCGACCCCATGCCCACACCGGGCGTACCCGAGTCACTCAATGTGCTGCTCCATGAGCTTAGAGGACTGGGATTAAGTATAAAACTCGATTGATAACGGTAAATACTATAACAAATGGCATTCAAGAAAGATAAAAAGACGAACAGCAACTTCACCAAAATCACTATCGGTCTGGCATCGCCAGAGGAGATACTGGAGAATTCCTACGGTGAGGTGACAAAACCGGAGACCATCAACTACCGCACCTACAAACCGGAGCGCGACGGTCTTTTCTGCGAGCGCATCTTCGGACCTACGAAGGACTATGAGTGTGCCTGCGGAAAATACAAACGCATACGCTACAAAGGCATCGTATGTAACTCCTGCGGCGTGGAGGTGACAGAAAAGAAAGTGAGACGCGAGCGCTGCGGACACATAGCACTCGTGGTTCCGGTGGCACATATATGGTATTTCCGTTCTCTGCCCAACAAAATAGGATACCTCCTCGGACTCCCCACCAAGAAGCTCGACTCCATTATCTATTACGAGCGTTACGTGGTGATACAGCCGGGTATCATGGAAGGCAAGAAGAAAGACGACGGAGAGGACATGAACGGCACACACAAGCTCGACCTCCTCACCGAAGACGAGTATAACGACATCCTCGACACCATACCCGAGGAGAACGACATGCTGCCCGACAGCGACCCCAACAAGTTCATCGCCAAAATGGGAGCAGAGGCCATCTACGACCTCCTCGTGAGCCTCGACCTCGACGCACTCTCCTACGAGCTGCGCGACAGGGCAAGCACCGACACCAGCGCACAGCGCAAGAACGAGGCCTTGAAACGCCTGCAGGTGGTGGAGGCTTTCCGCTCAAGCCGCGACATCAACCGTCCGGAGTGGATGATTATGCGCAACCTCCCCGTGATACCGCCAGAGCTCAGACCCCTCGTGCCACTCGACGGAGGACGTTTCGCCACCAGCGACCTCAACGACCTCTACCGTCGTGTCATCATACGTAACAACCGTCTTAAGAGGCTGATAGAAATCAAAGCCCCCGACGTGATCTTGAGGAATGAGAAGCGTATGCTCCAGGAAGCCGTTGACTCTCTCTTCGACAACAGCCGCAAGGGCAATGCCGTGAAGAGCGAGACCAACAGCAACAGGGCATTGAAATCCCTCTCCGACTCACTGAAAGGAAAGCAGGGACGCTTCCGTCAGAACCTCCTCGGTAAACGTGTGGACTACTCCGCCCGAAGCGTTATCGTCGTGGGTCCGGAGCTCAAGATGGGCGAGTGCGGACTTCCCAAACTCATGGCAGCAGAGCTCTACAAACCGTTTATCATACGCAAGCTCATAGAGCGCGGCATCGTAAAAACAGTGAAGAGCGCAAAACGTATCGTTGACCGCCGAGAGCCGGTAATCTGGGACATCCTCGAGAACGTGATGAAAGGACACCCCGTGCTCCTAAACCGCGCCCCGACGCTTCACCGTCTCGGTATCCAGGCCTTCCAGCCCAAGATGATCGAGGGTAAGGCAATACAGTTGCACCCGTTAGCTTGTACCGCCTTCAACGCCGACTTCGACGGCGACCAGATGGCCGTACACCTCCCGCTGAGCAACGAGGCAATCCTCGAGGCACAGATACTGATGCTGCAAAGCCATAATATCCTCAACCCCGCCAACGGAGCCCCCATCACCGTGCCTTCACAGGATATGGTGCTCGGACTTTACTATATCACCAAAATCCGTCCGGGAGCCAAAGGCGAGGGACTCACCTTCTACGGACCCGAGGAGGCCATCATCGCACACAACGAAGGCAAGTGCGACCTGCACGCCAGAGTGAAAGTGATGGTCAACGACCTCGACGAGAACAAACGAGTGGTGAAGAAGCTCGTGGAGACCTCCGTGGGTCGTGTCATCGTAAACCAGATTATCCCCGAAGAAGTGGGATTCGTCAACGATATCATCTCTAAGAAGAGTCTCCGCAGCATCATCTCCGACGTAATCAAAACCGTCGGAATGGCAAGGGCCTGCGAGTTCCTCGACGGTATCAAGAACCTCGGTTACAGAATGGCATACCTCGCAGGACTCTCCTTCAACCTCGACGACATCATCGTGCCGCCAGAGAAGGCAGACCTCGTGAAGAGGGGCAACGACGAGGTGGAGCGCATCACAGAAAACTACAATATGGGATTCATCACCGACAACGAGCGCTACAACCAGGTAATCGACGCGTGGACACACGTGAACAACGACCTGCGCGAGGTGCTCATGAAAGAGATGAAAGAGGCCGACCAGGGCTTCAACGCAGTATATATGATGCTCGACTCCGGAGCACGTGGTAGTAAAGACCAAATCAGCCAGCTCTCTGGTATGCGCGGACTGATGGCAAAACCCCAGAAAGCCGGCGCCGAGGGAGCAACGATTATCGAGAACCCCATCCTCTCCAACTTCAAAGAGGGAATGAGCGTGCTGGAGTACTTCATCTCCACCCACGGAGCACGTAAGGGTCTTGCCGACACCGCCATGAAGACAGCCGACGCAGGATACCTCACACGACGCCTCGTGGACGTGAGCCACGACGTGATTATCACCGAGGAAGACTGCGGTACACTCCGCGGACTGGTATGCACAGCCCTCAAGAACGGTGATGAGGTAATCTCATCTCTCGGAGAGAAAATCCTCGGACGTGTGAGCGTACACGACGTGATACACCCCAACACCGGAGAGCTCCTCGTGGCCGCCGGAGAGGAAATCACAGAGCCTATAGCAAAAGCCATTGAGGAAAGCCCCATCGAAAGCGTGGAGATACGCTCGGTGCTCACCTGCGAAAGCAAGCACGGAGTATGTATGAAATGCTACGGACGCAACCTCGCAACAAGTAAGATGGTACAGCTCGGAGAGGCCGTGGGAGTGATTGCAGCACAGGCCATCGGTGAGCCGGGAACACAGCTGACACTGCGTACCTTCCACGCCGGTGGTGTGGCAGGAAACGCTGCCGCCAATGCCTCCATCGTGGCCAAGGCCGACTGCCGTCTGGAGTTCGAGGAGCTGCGCACCGTGCCCTTCGAGGAGGATGGCCAACCCTGCGAAATGGTGGTCAGCCGTCTCGCTGAGCTCAGGTTCGTCGACGACAACACGAAGATCGTGTTCTCTACTGTCAATGTGCCCTACGGTTCTACACTCTACTTCAAGAACAACGACATCGTGAAGAAAGGCGACAAGATAGCACAGTGGGACCCCTTCAACGCCGTCATCGTTACAGAGAGCGCCGGAAAGCTGCGCTTCAAAGACGTTATCGAAGGTGTTACTTACCGTGCCGAGACCGATGAAACCTCAGGACTTACCGAGAAGATTATCACAGAGTCGAAAGACAGGAGCAAGGCTCCTTCTGTGGATATCCTCGATGAGAACGGCGAGGTGATACGCTCTTACAACTTCCCTGTGGGAGGACACCTCAACTGCGACGACGGCGAGGAGGTGAGAACAGGAGCCACCATCGTGAAGATACCGCGCGCCGTAGGAAAAGCAGGCGACATCACCGGAGGTCTGCCACGTGTTACAGAGCTCTTCGAGGCACGCAACCCGAGCAACCCTGCCGTGGTGAGCGAAATCGACGGCGTGGTGGAAATGGGCAAGGTGAAACGTGGAAACCGCGAGGTAATCGTGAGAAGCAAGACCGGCGACGAGCGCCACTATCTCGTGAGCCTCAGCAAGCAAATCCTCGTGCAGCAGGACGACGCCGTGAGGGCCGGAACACCACTCTCCGACGGTGTCATCACACCTGCCGACATCCTCGCCATCCAAGGACCCACAGCAGTGCAGGAATATATCGTGAATGAGGTGCAGGACGTGTATCGTCTGCAAGGTGTGAAAATCAACGACAAGCACTTCGAAATCATCGTAAGACAAATGATGCGCAAGGTGCAAATCAACGACCCGGGCGACACCACCTTCCTCGAGCAGGAGATGGTGGACAAACTCGACTTCGCAGAGGAGAACGACCGCATCTGGGGAAAGAAAGTCGTTACCGACGCCGGAGACAGCGAAAACGTGCAGAAAGGTCAGATCATCACAGCACGCAAACTGCGCGACGAGAACTCACAGCTCAAACGCCGTGACAAGAAACTCGTGGAAGTGCGCGACGCCGTGCCCGCCACCTCAACACAGATTCTCCAGGGTATCACCAGGGCTGCATTGCAGACAAAGAGCTTTATGTCGGCAGCCTCCTTCCAGGAGACCACGAAGGTGCTCAACGAGGCAGCCATCAGAGGAAAGACCGACAAGCTCGAGGGAATGAAGGAAAACGTGATTTGCGGACACCTCATACCCGCCGGCACCGGACTGCGCGAATTCCAGAAACTCATAGTAGGCTCTAAGGAGGAATACGACCGCATACTTGCCAACAAACGCAATGTGCTGGAGTTTAACAACGGAGAGTCTGCCGAGGATGAGGAAGCTGAGACAGAGGCTGCACCTGCCGCAGAGACAGCAACAACAGAAGAAAACGAATAAATTTTAAATTATGGACAACAACAATCAGCAACAACAGGTAAAGATTGAGATACCCAAGGACGTGGCACAAGGTCATTATGCCAACTTGGCAATGATTACCCACTCCAGCAGCGACATCGTACTCGATTTCGCACAGATGATGCCGGGAACGCCGCCAATGGTGTGCAGCCGTGTGATTATGGCACCGGAGCACGCCAAGAGGTTCCTCTTCGCACTACAGGAGAACATCGCCAAATACGAGCAGTCATTCGGAAAAATCGTACTGCCCGAAAAGGCAAGCCGCACCATAGCACCCTTCGGCACTCCCAAAAGCGAGGCATAAATAGCGACTGAAAGCTAATCCACAAATACGCCGGGGCACCATCAAAGACGATGATGCCCCGGCTTTGTTATAATACCTTCGAAAACTGGAACCTTGGCGATAAGTCCAAAAAAAATCGACTTATCGCCAAGGTTCGGTCTATTTTTCTGTTACCGTAGATATAATTTTTCCATTGCTCAGCCTCGTTTCAATCTTGTCGCCTGGCAAGAGGGCAGCGGCATCTTTCACCGCGCGGCCATCTTTCAGCGTAATACTATATCCGCGTTTCAATTGCAGAGCCGGGTCGAGAGCGTTGGCTCTCTGAGTGAGCATCGTCAGACGGTTATTATTTCGCTCTATCATTTGCAAAGCAGCAGGTTTGATTCTCACCTCGCACATCTCTAAAAGATGGCGGCGTTTTACAAGAGCAGTGGAAATCAATGACTTTAAACTTTCGAGGATGCCGTCGAGTCTTGCCTCCTCTTTCGTTTTCACCACACTAAAGAGGTGTGGAATGGCAGTGGAAAGGCGGCTGAGGCGCAGATGCTCAAGCTCTAAGCGGTCGTTGGTGATTTTCACTATCCTCTGCTGTGCCCCGTCGATAAAAGCCAGCACGTCGAGAAGTTGCTGAATAAGAAATTCCGCCGCTGCTGTAGGTGTTTTCACGCGGGTGTGTGCTATGAGGTCAATTACTGTGTCATCGCGCTCATGACCGATACCGGTGATTATCGGGAGAGGGAAATTAGCCACATTCTCTGCGAGTTCCAAAGTGTCGAACCCGGAGAGGTCGCTCACGGCTCCGCCACCACGGATTATCACCACGGCATCGAAGTCATCGATACGTTCATTAATGGCATTAAGGGCGGCAATGATACTCTGCTCCACCTGCTCACCTTGCATTATTGCCGGAAAGAGGGTGATGTCGAAGCGCAGGCCGTAGGCATTGTCCAACAGTTGTCGGCGGAAATCCCCATATCCGGCCGTTCCCTCACCGCCAATCACGGCGATACGCTGACAGAAAGGCGTAAGCGCCAGTTCTTTGTTAAGGTCAAACACGCCCTCTTCTTTCAACTTTTTTATAATCTCCTGGCGGCGGCGTGCCATGTCGCCCATGGTATATGTGGGGTCGATATTGTCTGTCACCCACGAAAAGCCGTATGCCTGATGATAGCTCGCCCTCACTTCTATCAGCACTTTCATTCCTGCGCGGAGACGCTGTCCCGTTGTGCGCTCAAAATAAGGTTTCAGTCGAGCCCAGGTATTCCTCCAAATCACAGCTCTCGCCTTTGCCACAGGGGTGTTGCTGCCCTCGCGTTTCTCCACGAGTTCTAAATAGCAGTGTCCGCCGTTCTCTTGCACTTGAGCCAGCTCTGCCTCCACCCAGTATCCGCGGTTGAGTGTCGTTTCCACCACATTCTTCACCAAAGACTGCAGCTCATAAAGTGATAAAGCTTTTCTCTCCATATCTGTTGTTGATATTTTTTCAATGGCATCTTCCGATTCTGCCTTTATAAAAAGTATTCCCGGTTCCGCCACGTGGCAAAATTAATAATAAAATCTGATATAAAGACAAAAGAGGCATTTTTTTTTACGATTTTTCGGCCGAGGTTCCAAATTTTTTATTATCTTTGCAGCGTAAATTTTGAAAATATAATACGACAAAATGAAAAGACTGACGACAATCATTACGGCGGCGATACTGGCGGCTGCCAGCAGCGCAGGGCTCTGCAGCTGCGCAAGTGAGAAACAACCGGAGACCTTCCGGGCTGTGGGAGGCGACGTGTCGCTGCTGCCCACCTACGAGGAGGCGGGAGTGGAATTCCTCGACTCCGCAGGCACGAAAATCGACGACCTGATGGCATTCTTCGCCAAAGAGGGGTGGAACACCATCAGGGTGAGACTCTTTGTAAACCCCGAAAACGCCCCACAGCAGGCGAAAGACGAGGGAGTGTATCAGAATATCGACTACGTTACCACTATCGCCGAAAAAGTGAAGAAAGCCGGAATGAAACTGATGCTCGACTTCCACTACAGCGACACCTGGTCAGACCCCGGGAAGCAGTTCACACCAAAGGCATGGGCAACAGCCGACACAGCATCGGCAGAATACCCGAAAATCCTCGCCGACTCCGTGTATCAACACACGAAAAAATCCCTCGAGCACCTGAAACAGCACGGCATATTGCCGGAATACATACAAGTGGGCAACGAGACCTCCTACGGCATGCTCTGGCCCACGGGGAAGGTGAATTTCGAGAGCGACGACAACTGGGAAATCTTCGCCAACCTCAACAAAGCCGGCTCCAAAGCTTGCCGTGAAATCTGCCCCGACGCAAAAATAATCCTCCATACCGAAAGGGCCGGAGAGCAGGAGAAAACATTGAAATGGTATCAGCAGATGAAGAAATTCAACGTTGACTACGACATCATCGGACTTAGCTACTACCCGATGTGGCACAAAGACATCCCTACCCTCGACAGCACGCTGACGGCAATCACCGACAGCTTCCCCGGGAAAGACATTATGATCGTGGAAACGGCATATTTCTATACGGAGCATAAGAAATGGGAGGGCGACCTCGACACCGACTACCCGTTCACGCCCGAAGGACAGAAAGAATTCACCGACGCACTCATCGACATGCTCCATAAACACTCGAATGTCATCGGACTCTTCTGGTGGTGCCCGGAGGAAAACTGCCACAACAATGACGTGCTGAAATTCAGAATGAACAGAGGACTCTTCGACAACAACTCCGGCAAGGCCCTGCCGGCACTCTACGAGCTGAAGAAATTCTAAGGCAGTGCAAACGTTTACACACCCACTTTCAGCGATTTAACAGCACGAAAACAACAAGCATCGGGAATTGTGGCTAACTTTGCGCCAAAGAACAATAAAATATTAACAAAACTGAAGAAATTATGAAAAAGCGTAC
>Ga0181612_153714_pt1 | contig 15385 bp, 12 predicted proteins | sample HoacroProtozoa21_FD_119630 | JGI IMG/M metagenome (GOLD analysis project Ga0181612, IMG submission 119630) | Hoatzin crop microbial communities from Cojedes, Venezuel. Combined Assembly of Gp0051906, Gp0051904, Gp0051908 | reverse complement strand
GTCTGAACATGAGGAAGAACTTCTTCCCTCTGACGGTGACGGAGCACTGGAACAGGCTGCCCAGGGAGGTTGTGGAGTCTCCTTCTCTGGAGATATTCAAGACCCGCCTGGACAAGATCCTGTGCAGCCTACTGTAGGTGACCCTGCTTTGGCAGGGGGGTTGGACTAGATGACCCACAGAGGGCCCTTCCAACCCCTATTATTCTGTGATTCTGTGAAATTTAGGTCAAATAAAATAAATAAACCTTACCTTAAATAAAATCAGTTCCTCTCTGGCATGGGGCACAATAGGAAGTCCAAAATATATGTGGTTTCTGAAAATGCAAAATCTAATCTGTTACCCAAAGTATAAAATCCTGGGTTTTGATAAGGGTCTCTGAAGTTAAGGGATTGTTTGTGTGCCTACAGGTGGATGTCCAAGTTGTGGAATGCTGTGATAGCTCCCAGAGTTCAAGAAGCAATACTCTCCAGAGCCTCTGTGAAAAGACCATCTGTTCCAGGACAAGCAATAGCCAAAAAAACTCCCAGCCAAGGTCAACAGACTGTTGTTAAAGCTGCTCTCAGCATCTTGCTAAATAAAGCTGTTTTGCATGGCTGTCCTCTACCCAGAACAGGTAACTGTGAACAGTCTGAAAGGCAAGTAGTTGTACGTTGCCAAAGTGGAGTTTTTAACAGTTTGATTCCTTTTTTAAAACTGCCACAAAACATAACCAAAGTTATGATGGAACGTGTGTGGTTAGTAGGATTTATAGTCACTAAACAAAGTAGTTCTAAAAGGTAGTCAAAAAAGAATCATCTGCAACAGTCAGTTCTTCTTAACACTGCTCTACTTTTGTTTCAGAGCTAGACAATTATATAGCAGATTTTAAGGGAGGAAATTTTCCTTTGTCCGTGGTTTCAGCTACAAAAACTGTAGTAAGAAAAGAGGTGAGAATGCTTCTTGGAGAAAAGTGAGCACAAGTCCTCGCAAAAAGGCAGGCCATTTATCCTCCCAGTCATGGAATAAGCAGGAGACAAATACTGAAGGTAAAGCTTTCTATTTTCAATTCTGAAAGAAGGTGTGGGCGCTTAAGCTGGATCGATACGAATCTCACTTTTCTTCCACATCATGAATTCAAAATTTTCAATTCAATGACAATCGTGTTTACCAGTAAAAAAATTGGTTTTTTCTTCCAAATTATTTCTTTGTGCCTGTGAGCACCTGATTAATATTTGTTTGTTTGTTTGTTCTAATGCCCCTCCTGTTGTCTGATGATGAGATAGGCTTTGGCTCAGGTGGTGGAAGGGTGAGCAGGGGTTCCACCTCATATTGCATGCAGTTATGCTCTATCATTCTCTTCCTCAATACCGGATTCATTACTGGATTGGTACTCTTTAGTTGTGCACCTAATTTACAGTATACCTAATTTTTTGAGTTTTTTACACATATTTTATAGCTTCACTACAATAATTTCTATTGCATGAATCCAGGTAAAAAATAATGAATACGTGCACCCTCAGATCATGCATCCCTTGTTCAGTCTTACTAGATAAATTGAGTAGAATGATCTCGAAGCCCTGTAGTAGAAGGAAGAGATCTTTGGTTTTAAATTGAAGATTTTTGTTTGATTTCACTGTAATTGCAAAAAATAAATTTAAGAAATTCTGTGTAATCACAGATACTTTCAAGAAGTTTCCACACCCTTTTCAGTATGCTGCTTGAAAAAGAAGGCTTTGTATGGCTGGGTCTATGCATGTGTATAAATGTGAAAGTTATATTAGCAGCTGGCACTTTTGAAATTTCTTTCACCTCAAGAACATAAGCCATCTAACGAGCAGTTTACTACACAGGGATAATGTCTGGATATGTGCAGAAGCAACATACCATTCTTCTACAAGTACACACCTGTCTAGAAGGAAAACTTGAGAACACCATAACTGAATACAATGTCGAACAGGAAAACTTCTAGAGGACAAAATCAAATGACTTATTTTTGTCCTTTCAGAAAATGAAGGTAACTCCTTCAGAGAGAAGAGTTAGGAAGGGGTTTAGAGAGAAAGAGGCTTACACACACACACACACACACACTTTAGAAACAGTAAGATTCTAGCCTCAATTATCTCATATATAAAAGACTGAAACACCTGATGGCTGGTACTCTGTAATGTTAAATTGAGCTACTCACTTCTTCAGCTCTTGTTCAGAAAGAAGTCTGCTTTTTCTAAACTGCAACTCTAATGTCCTGATTTTGTTTGCTACTTCTCTGTTTGAATTGTGAACTTACCTAATCCTGCTAAGAGGATTTAAGAAATCAAATGAATTTAACCTGAAGTAGGGTGGTTGATACTGTATCTTGTACTTGAGAATGTTCTTGGAGGCCAGTTAATATTTGTAAATACAAGTAAAAAATGGGTTGGTGAATTTAACTTTTGTAGACTTCCATTTCTGACTATCAGAATCAAATGTTGTTCCTGACTCCAAGTAAGGGTAAGTTGTTTGATTTTACTTAAATGAAGCAAGCTTAAATCTTTTCCTGTTGCCAAGCGATTTCTCTTTGAGAGAACCAGTAAGGGTGGTTCAGGCACCTTGCACAGAAACCTCACGTCCTGCCTTCCACAAAAGCTTGGGAACTTATGCCCTATTTGCCGTTTCAGCAGTACCACGTGGCCCTAATGCTACTCTGACCAGTTCCAAGGGACGTGTTGTCATCTGTGACAGACTCTGTTGATATAATTAGCCTATAAATGGGAACCCCTTTTTCCAGTTTACCACAGATTTCAGAATGAAGAAATCAACACTCATGATAACACACTAAGTCAATCTCTCTTTTGTGCAGGTATAAAATCTAAGACTATGTTGCAACCAAACTGTAAGAAAAGAGCTTCTCTCGCCACAAAGTAAGCTTTAATTTCTGGTATTTGTAACACCTAGCAAACAATAAAGATGATAAACTTGTGTTGTAAACCAGCACATTCTAATGCATAGATGAAGCGTTTGTATTTGGTGATGTCTTGGTTCTACATGTCAAGAAAGAAATCCTTTTTAATTTTCATTTCTGAGAGAAAATAAAATTTTTGTACTTCAGTATAATTTTAGAACCCATTTCTTTAGTTCAGCCTTGCAGCACTACATGTCTTTTTATGTAACAGAATAATCTATGACTTAAAGAGTATTATGTAACAGTTACTCTGCCATGAAAAGCCAACCGTATGCTTTTTTCACCTGGCATTATATTTTAAAAACTCCTCTGGCTCTTTCAGCTTACTGAATGACAATTCAAAATAGTATAGTACATGCACTTTAGTCTAAATGATACAGAGTTTCTCTACGAAAGTGTATGAATTAGCCAGAGGGAACTGCATGTGAGACTTCACTTCAATCTGAAACCTTGGTTCTACCGCATTCAGAGGCACAGAGAGCAGAGAACACTTACGCTGCCAGTATGCCAGGGTTTGTTTAAGTGTTTGTAATTAAGTCCAAAAAGGAAAGTGGAATAAAATTGATTGCTTCATCTTAAAAAGAGGAGAATCTTTGAAGACAGCGGGCAGAAGAATCCTTTGTTAGAATTTCAGAATGGAGAGAATATTTTGAATAGAAAGATCTATTATGATATAACAACTATTGACAACTATTGCTGCCGCTTACTTAGATGTTGTTTTCTTTCTGTTTGTGGTAGTAAAGGTCATTTGGAAAGAAATGACTATTTTCCAGGTGTGTATAATACTTATTTTTAAATTCTGTATCGTAGCTTAAATTTTAATTGTTCTCTCAGTTTGTCTGGGTTTTTTTCCCCCAGATCTTCAGAGAAGGATCAATTGAGAACGTTAAATCTGGAGCAACGGCTGTCCCTTGGTTCTGATGATGAAGTAGATCTTGTGCAGGAACTCCAAAGTATGTGTTCCAGCAAATCTGAGCCCGATATAAGCAAGGTAAACACAAGGCTTTTAAATAATTAACATCATCACCATATGCAGTCATTTGCTACGTGTTTAAAATAAATTTTTAATTTACAAGCATGGCTCGAACTGAAGAAAATTATTAAATTATTTGGAAATAAGACAAGGTCAGCTACTAAATTATACATTTGAGGGTAAGTGTTCTGGTTTAATATACATTATTTTAAATTGCACCTTCACTGTTTTTTCTTGTAGAGCTTTTTGCAGTGGAGGCTGAAATTTGTAAGTTCATAAATGCTAGATATAATAGCCTTCCCTGCATTAGTGTTCCCCGTGTTATCTTTCATGCTGTCACTGCTTCCACTGGGAAACTGTTTTGTAGTCTTAAAGACATAGAAAGTTTTTCCTAATACGCACTGCAAGTTTGGTCTGTTTGATGTAATCCCATTAGCCATCACAGAACTGGCACAGAGCTCCTCTGCTGTGTAGGTGAAATTCAGTTTTGCTGCCCCAGGCAAGAAAGAATGGTTGGCCTAAGTCTTTTTGTTTAACAGTCGTAGAAGAGAGTGAAGGAGGCTCGCAAGGAGGCTCGCAAGGCTCATCGGTTTGGGGCGAAGTTCTACCCTGGAATGGGTTGTGGATGGTTGTGGGAGACCTGCCAGAGCAGAGGTTGGAGCTGTGGATCTCTCTCATTTTTCCTTCTACACCAAAAGCACCCAGCTCTCCTTGTAGCTGTAGCTATTTATTCTTTTCTTTCTTTCCTCCTAGCACAGCTGAAGTAGCTGGCTGTGACAGCAGGCTGTGTTCACACCGGAGCAGCTGATCCATAGCTTTTGAAACACAGACAGAGTCAGTCTTAGGCTACTGTCCACTTAGGCTGCGCATTTACATCCTGTAGGATCTCCCTGAACAGCACTTCCATTACTTTTGCTTTATTCAGTGTTCTGTTTATTCTTAGAAGTCAACCAAGTTTTTATTAAAAAAAGAAATACTGTGTTTGGTAAGATTTTTCAACCTATTTAATGAAATCCCTCATTATGGTGTTTGGGGTTTTTCTGAAGTATTTACAGTACTTGCATGAGTCACATGCAAGCTAATCACGAGGCAGTTAGCAGGGACTTACCAGATCTGCCCTTGAAAGAATGGGATGTGCTTAAAGAAATGATCACCAGCTCAAAATTGTGTTTAATAACACGTAAAATGTAATTGCTCATTGTTGACAATTCAAGGAAATAGGGGGTAGATAAGGAAGGAGATAGATGTCACTGTCTTTTGTTCAGTTTCCTCACCATGGGTGGAACCATCCATGACTGGAATTTCTGTTGTTAATTCCCTAGCTGCCTGGTAGCGCCTTACAGAAGTAAGGGTGCTGGTGCCTGTTTTCTTTGTGTAATATAATTTCAGGCTGCCATCAAAATAAGTACTTCTACTCTCTGATTGCCCTTTCACTCAAATGTGTTCCTGCTGCCTCTGTTGTATTGGAATAGAATACTTCTGCAGCTGCAGAGTTGAATTGGATCAGCTTGCCCCAGGAGAACACACCTAGTTTTCAGGGAGCACAGAAGGCTGACCAGACTCTATCTGCTATTACATGGTCACAAGGTTTGATGGAAAACAGTAGGGAAGAAACATGGCAGGAGGAAGAGAAAAGGATCATTCCTTTGTGTGATGTTCCTGGGGCTGGATAAAATTTAGTGGGAAACTGCCCTTAAGCTTTGCTGAATAGTATTGCTCTGGAAATGTATGTTTAATCTTCTTTTGATAATAGGCAACGTGAAATCTCTCCATCTCCCATCTCCTACAAATGCACTCAAGAGTAAAGGAAAGATATTTACATGGTTCTTTGGATATTTATACATTGCATTGCACAGAAACTACATGAAAACAAAATTAAGAGTCCAAAATCTGGCAAATTGAAACATAATCTCTGCTGTGAGTAACTAAAAAAACACCATTTTCTTATCTTTTTTAGATTGCGGATGCAAAAAATGAGCTATTGATGTTCAATAACTCTCAAAATAATCCGGTATTTTCAGCAACCGGTACTAACCCAAGTAAAACAACAGCACAAAAGGTAAGTGAAATGAGTTTTGTAGTAGGATAGGGAAGGTGACTTGTGTTTCTCCAAAATCTGAATTCCCAACTGGATCCGAAGAATTAGTGTTCCAGTGCCCTGTTTATTACAAGAATAAACTGTCATGATTCTTAGGAAACTTGCTAGACACACCATGCCAAGTTTCTTCCATGTGTCTTAATGGAAACCGAAGATGTATTAAACAATGGATGTATTTGGTTCCGTGTTCATGTTTACATAAAGCCATCTCCCTAGGCCAAGTATCGGTGACATTACTTTGACATTGTAAGTGATTTGCAACAGATTTTGAGAGAAACAAAAGCCCCATTCATTTTTGCCCCCAATTAATGGTGTTCAGTAAGTTTGCAAACGCGCAGAAATTTTTTAAGTTCTTGATGTAAAATTGCTGGTTCGTGGTTTATTTTTCTACCTTTTTTTTTGTAGTGATTACCCAAATACGTATTATTTCAAGCCACTCTTTTCCTGAGTGTTGTTATCTAAGTAGAATTGAGCTGCTGTGGTGTCAAAGCTCTCGGTGGTAGAAATTTTGAGAAGACATGATATTACCGGAGTTTGTGAAGAATAGCATTTGTATTTTAATGGGAGTTCAGTTTCTTTTTTCTACCTAGCTATCTGCTGTAATATACAGTTGTCCTGCCACGTTATTTATGAGAAATCAAAAGAAACCTTATAAGTCTGGTGATTCTGGGAAAGGATAGTCTGAATGTAAACAAACTTTACTAACTTCTGAGCAGTTTCAGATCGGGACGACAAGCTGAATACTACTGGAAGATATAGTAGGTCCACTGTTGTCACCTCTTCAGAAATTGAAACCGTTGTTTGTGGGTGCAAACATCCCTACTATATATGAAGATTAAATTATATCCTGCTTAGTTTTCATTCTTTGGGTAACAAAAATTACGCTTCCTCTGTTGCTATAGTTTTTTCCCTGTTCTTCCTTGCTCCTTGTGTTTTGGAACATCAAGAGAGCTTCTGAGCACAGGGCTCAGTGAACCTGAGCCAGGGCAGAACCCCGCTGTCTGCGTTCCCTCACTATGCCCTCCACATTCCCTCAACAGGGGTCCTCGAGAGCCCAATCCAGATGCTTTTATCTCACTGTGATAAACTGCTTTCTTGAGACGCTCTATTTTCTGCATTAGCCCTGAAAATAGCTTAACTTGCACACCTAGGCATTAAAAAAGCTAGAGTTGGGTGAGATGACTTACCATCCTTGCCCTCATATTTTTTTCATATCCAAATATTCAAAATGTTAGAATATTTTCTGAAGTTTTACTTAAAATCCAGAGAACAGTCACTGCTAACAGACACAATTTTAATGTTACAGATCCACATTTAGATACACTGCTTTTGAATATTTCTCTACACAGATTGAGACATTGCAAATCAGAGCCTCAGACGGCAGTGACGCCTGCATAATTTGGTAAATCAGCTGACCTACCCACTCCTACTGTAAATTTTTCCTAGTAATTTTTTTTTCCTTTTAAAATTCCTTCTAGCAATGTAAGGCCTAACTACATTGACTTTGGAGGCAGACAAGCTTGGCTACCTTTGAGATTTTTGAAGAAATTAGTCAAAAAAATACAGAGATTATGTATTAGTAAACAAACACAGCTTTGTGGGGAAATGTTGGCCAAAATAAAGGAAACACAGCCCTACCTTTTGCTAGAGGAGAAGGAGGTCTAACTGAATGATAAGCTTTGTTTCTAGATTTAGTCATTACTACAACCAATTGATCAAAAATCTAGAAAAGCAGAGTTTCCGTTTGAACGCACAAGTCAAACTTTTAGAGGCAATTGTAACAATGATATTCCTATGCAGCTGCTGATGCTAACAGTTAAGGTTCTAATTCTGCTTTCCTGTCAGTGGAAAGGTAGGCAGCTCTCATGACAGACAGATGTTAGTGACCTTCGTAAAATGGCTTCACTAACCCCTTCCTCCTTGATTATCACAGAACAAAAAGGGACAACGCACCTGGCTTTGGCACTTCAGGTATCTGAATTTGGGCAGGGTGAATATGGTCCAGTTTTTAACAATGTAGCTTCTTAGCATAAATAATTTGAGATGCTAAAATCTAACTTACAAGAAAGCAATCTGTAAGATTATGGATTAAAACGTAACTAGCATTTCAATGTCCGTTCTTGAAGTACTGTTTTTGTCACTATTATTTTGTTATTATTTATAGCCTTGATGGTACAAAAAAGTGAATGTCTTTATTCAAGCTGCAAAACTGAACTTTTTGCTCATAGCTACCTAAATCTCCATTTTTCCCTTTTGGCATGGCTGCAGCTGCCATTTTTCCACTGTAATGAAAGAAAGAAGATGTATTTTTTTATTTGGTTACTTCCGAAATTGGGACCGCTGAGAATCAAATTTAAGATTTTCTCAGTGGCAATGCAAAAACCTTGTTGGCTTATTTTGGTGTTCTAAGATGATGATGATGTTTCCTTTCAGACAAAGAAACAAAAACATGCCATAGTTTGTTCACCGAGTAGTAAGAAGCTGTCATATTAAACTGCAAAAAGTTGTAAATAACAAGGGTTCCATGGGGCTGGTGGGGCTGGTTGGTTGTTTTTCAGGTCAAAAGGCAATCATTATTTATACAGATAATACATTTTTTTTATTCATAGGATGGAATGTGTCCTCTCAGCAGCAATCAAACTGTGGAAAGCACCAACAGTAAATCAAAGACAGAGTTGGGTGTTTCGAGAGTTAAATCTTTTCTTCCTGTTCCTAGAAGTAAAGTCATGCAGCCTTCTCAGAATTCTAAAAAAAGCAGCAGCAGTAATACAAGGCAAATAGAGGCAGATAATAACACAAAAAGAGAGATTTGGAATTTGCACAAAAAAGAACAAATAGAAAAATCTAATAAATAAACCTGCCTACCATACAATTTTCTGTATTCATATAATCTCTATTGCAAAGAACCAAGTACTTCAAATATGTAAATATTTTTTAAAAATCAACTGTTTCCCTGTAATATAAAGTTTGTACAGGACCACAGTCTTATTTCTATGTAAATCAGCTGGAAATTATATTGATTTAGCAGTTTTGCCACCTTCATAGATATTTTTTTTCCTTCTTCTTTTATTATGAACATTACTTGTTTAAATGATAATATTCAGGGGTATTACCACAGGATTCTGTTCGTGTATATACTGTACATAAATATAATCTATTAAGTTCATGTGTTAAACTGCATTCAGATGAGTTGCACAGTGTGTACAGCAATGGCTTAAAGCTATTATACATGCATTTTAAAGACGTGTTTTTATCTTCACTTAAAGAAAAATTAATGGAATGTGGCAATAACTAAAATGATTGGAAATGCAGATCAATTACTTTCAGCTACAAGCCATATTAAATACTTTGATTTCCCCATCATTTGCCTGCTGAATTGTGATTTTGTTTCTCCCAAGTTTCTCTTCATCTAAAATGTCATGAATTTCCGTTATAACTTTTATCTTTAAAAAAAGGAGAGAGATTGAGAAATTAAAATGCAATAAAAATTATTTTTCTCAGACTCTTATTCTTTGATAGAATTGAAGAAAATGTGATCATTTATTAACTTTTTCTTGTATTCTGTAAAAACTTTTATATACTTCATTAGTGTTTTAAAAGTATCCAAGAAATAATAGTGGTTTACAGAAACAGATTTTACTGAAAAGGGATTTGAGCACAAGCTTAACTACAGTATTATCAGAGATAATGTAGTAGCGATGAGTTTCTATGTAATTATCAATTTCTGTTGTGGATTTAAGATGTAATTGCTGTGAAATCATACTCGAGTTGCAGTTCAGATTAAGTCTTTTTCATTTCCCCCCTACTGCAGCGGCAGATCATGTTCCCACGAGGGAGAGTTTCTGCAAAGGGAACATTTCCCCGGTCTCTCCTTACGGTAGCTACAGTTCTGTACTGGTGGATGTGGAAACGCTTGCTGTCTCCGTACCTCACCTGGTAGGCAGAGGGGAGCGCGGGGTTTTCTTGAGATCAGACTTAGATGCCTTCTGATGGGCTACCAGGAGATGGGTTTGACAGCTATGGACAGCAACATGGTCATGCCTGTAACTTCCAAAGTAGCGTTGTTCTCACACTAAGCCTGGAAGAGGAAAGGGTTACCTAACTGTTTCCTAATGCTTCACCTTTATATGTAAAACAGTTATCCCAAACTCAAGTCAATAAAATTTTTGTACTGCATATTGTCTGTCTTAGTTTATACGTGCGTGTTATCTCTATAGATATAGATCATCAGAAGCTTATTTCTGTAACCATGTCCCACACAATATATTTAGAAAGTATCATGCCTTTCAGTAATCACTGCTTTATTAAAACTTCAAATTTCTTGTGTGATAATAACATATAACCCAAGACCGATGATTTCTTTAGAGGTGGTTTTTTCCCCCCCCCCCAGTAATTTTGGTGCTGAAAAATGGGATGCTACTCCTCCTGTTGGTTCTTAGCAGAAAGCTACGTCAGCTGCAAACTGCTGTAGGTCAGAGCAAGGGGGCGCCGCAACTGGGATCCCGTATGTGCTGAAGCAGTGTGAGCAACGGTGTGGCAGCTTGTGAGAGAAGCTCAGGCATGGATTTCGTGGGGAGGGGGAACACAAAATGGAAAATGTTTTTTGTGGTGATCACCAGAGTTGCAATATCAAGATCTGTAATAACAGTAAATCATTTTTTTAAAAAAAAAAAAAAAAAGCTATACGAAAAGAAAAATGCTGACACGCTTCTAAACTAGGTTTGTTCTGCGTTGAGAATGAACCTTGGAAATGTCAGACCTCATTTAGATCAAGAGTCAGCAGTGTGTTTCTGTGTGGGAAGATCTTAGCACGGTGTCCTAAAGCGTGTTTGGAGATATATTTTAAGACTCTCTATATTGTCTGTGAGAATCAAAAGTCTTCCGTGCTGCACTTGGAGTGAAAATCTGCAGAAGACAGAGTAACTTTGATCATCTGTTCATGTCTGGAAGTTAGGTCTCTTGCTAAATTTAGCACTGCCTTCAATGCCCTCATTATCCTTTCTTTTCAGCCTGCTGTCCTAATCGCTCTCCATCTGCATCTTTCACCTGGTTGACTTCCACCTGCTATCATTTTGTCTGTCTGTCAGATCAACGCAGTCTGTGATCGTCAGACATCTTTAATCACAGGATATTTTGCAGATCTTCTAATTGAATCTGACCTTCTGTAGCAACTGCTAAGGTCGCTCTCTCATTAGGCCACGTCAGTTCCTGCCCTCAAATGGTGGAAATCACATAACCGTCAAACAGTTTGGATGGGAACTCACTGGCTTCCCCAATGGTTTGTCCTTTGGGTTGTGACAGGTTGTGCAGAAGCCAGGCAAGGCTCTGCTTATGACTTCACGGCTTCCCTATATCTTCAGGTTCGTCCTGTGATGCTACCAACAGCACTCCTCACACATGACTTGTAATACCAACCGCTCTCATTTTGGGTTAGTAATGGGAGAAATCCTTTTTCCTCATTTCTGTCTTAAGCAGAGGGGTTTTCAGCATGCCGTCTGTGGTGGACCATGCCGCTCTGTGCTGCACTCTGCTCCCATGTATTACCCCTCCCCGCATCTTTAAAAAAGGTGAGGTGAGTGAAGAGAGAGATGCCCTGTCTACGTGGAGGAGGATGTCGGGAAGTACAGGGAAGCTTCTAAGGTCGCAGCCATTCCACAGGCCACGTGGTCAGTGAAAAGACTTTTGATTTAGCCCCTATCTGAGCACTCCAAAATGAAGTGTGAGGAAACCTTCTCCATCATTCAACAAAGGCACCGACATTCATCAACAAGAAAAACATTGGAGGGCCTGGATCTCTGAGGCGCTTCTCTTCCCATAATACAGCGCGAAGTGATTTACAAAAAAAACTAAAACCCTCCATCTTTCCAGTAAAACTGGAGAAGCAGAATAGCCTCTATAGGTGGAAGATGCTTGTAGAAGGAGCCAAGCTGGAGAAAGGATGAGGGGCCACTCCCTTGGTGCTAACTCCGGCTAAAGCGATGTTTATGATGTTCAGACCATAATTAAAAGACTTCGGAATAACAAAATGGGCTGTTCTTCAAAAACCTGAAGTCAAAGCGGCTGTCGAGACAGCACGAGGCGTGTTTGTGCTGGGCTGCAGCAAAGGCAGACTCAGAAGGCAGAAGTTTGCTTTTGCATACAGTTAAGACAGCAGAAAGGTTCATCCCAGGGATTTAGAGAAACAGAAGGAAGCCTGAAAGAGGGGAAACACTTCCTCAGCCCAGCGGCAGCCCAGCTGTAGTTTGGGTAGTATTAGCCCAAAGCGGAGTTGGGATGCGGTCCCCACGCTTAGGAGACAACAGAGCGCCCATACCTGGCAGGTGCCAGGGGTGGCACGTGCCTTCTCCAGCTGCAGAGCCCGCACCAAACTCCCAGGCTCATCACAGAGATAGCAACCATAACTGTAGGCCCCTGATCATACCAGAGTGACCAAAATTCATTTTTATGATGTAGTACGTTTAAAAGGGTTAGGGAGAGGAAACTAAGAAAACGCGTCCACACGTTAACGCTTTGATCAGAATGACAAGGAACCTGCTGAGAAAAAAGAGAAAATAACAGGCAAGGAAGTTGGACTTCACTTGAAAACCTCCAGTAGCATTTACAAGGGTTGTATGTTGACATTGAAGAGAGTCCTGGTGAAGAAAATTAGTAGAAATATTGTTTACCCTAGGAAAAGGAAATTGGTTTTGGAGAACAGGAGGGTCTGTAATGTGTATCATGTATATGAAATGTGTATTGCATTGCACGTTGCTTAACTTGCAAGATTTTTAGGCAGCAGTTAATTGTCCACGAGTGAAGACGTGTACACAAAGGTCTAAAGTGCTTTTTTTTCCCCAAACATTAAATCATGGCTAAGTAATGGTAGAGCTAAAATACCAAATCTCTGTCAGAAAGAGGAGAAAAAAGTTACCAGAATACCTTTTACATAAATAAAATGCAACAAATTACACAGTTCTGAACTGACCTCCAACAACTAAGACCAATTCAGAATTAACCCTAATGTGCGGAAACGTTTTACAAGGCACCTTTTCCAACAGCTCCCACATTTGAGGGAAGTGACTTAAGCCCGTTGCTTGAACAGGGTAGAATTAAAGAGGTGCAGAGGCAATCAGGTGTTTGGCAGCTCTGACACCGGCACAGAAGACTGAGGGACACGAAGCTTGTGGAAACGGAAGAGGTGGAACTTGAAACAAGACTTGGGAAACAGGTGTTTCATGGATAAAATACTAAAGCTGGTAAGATACCAGCTAAGCAACTGTGAAACCAAAATTGTTTTTTGGAAGCGCAGGCTTGTTTGAGCCTGACGAGATACTGAGCTGTTCCCACTAATGATGATTATCGAGCTGCTTTGTGTAGTTATTTTGTGTGTAAGATTTACAAAGACGGCTAAACATGCAGAGTTCCAGCTCGTTTCGGCTAACCTTGCGCTCCATCGTCGCTGGCCTAAGAGCTTCTGAGTGCGGTGCTGGCAGTGTGGCCACCCTCCTGCTCTGTACTGAGGGAGAGCCACAGAGCCTTTGCAGGGCAATTTCACTCTTTCCAACTTTTTTGCTTTCTTGCAGATGGGCTGTAAAATCGAATCTTCCTGTGCAGTACTGGTCTTCTCTTTGGCCACGTATAACACACCCACCCCCATTTAATAGTACAAGTGTGTATTTTTAATAACAAAGTGTTTTGGGAGGGGTAGTCTTTTTTATGTGGATGTTTTCTCACACGTATGCAAACTCAAGCATGTGAAAAGAAAAATTTTCTTAAATAATGCCCAACTTGCATTTATAAGGTCATTGGTTTTTCTTTTTTTCCACTGTGCTTGGGCTACAGCCTCATTCCCCCCCCCCAACCTTGTGCTCCATTTTCCACCATGAGCAACATGTGCAGCTTCGCAGCTCAGCTTCAGGCAAACAGCCCTAGGACCCGTTATCCCACCGACAGCAAGCATAAGAATGCTTATTCAAGATGGTAACGTGCTCTTCTCGACCTCTGCTGGGAAGCAGATGCTGTCCTCCTCATCACAGAGGCTGGTAACGACTCACCTCCTGTTCCAGCCTGAGCTCTGAAGTAGCCGATGCAGTATTTCGGGACTGAAAGAAATAGCACGTTCTTCTCCAGCCTTTTCCCGCTTGCTCTAACAATGACCCCCCCCAAAATTAACACTACTGATTGTGCAAGCTTTGAAGTGCGCACTGATTCTGATGACGCAGTGGTTCTTTTCTGCTGATCTTCCCATATCATCTTGTTTATTTAGATGATAAACTCTCCCGCGCGGTACGTCTGCTCCTCTGAGCAGCACCCTGGAAAAGCGTGATCCGTGGCGTTCCTCCGTGGGCTTGGCCACGCCGCAGCAGCCCCGGCCTCCCGGCCAGACATGGCTGCGCACGCTGTAAGGAGCAGACAGAGCGCTGGCTGGGTGAGGAAAGTGACAGTGCGAGGGGAGCTATTTAGGGGGCAGGAGCAACGGAGACGGGATTCAAAAGTGGTGCTACTTCAATATATAGCTCTAGTCCAGTTGCTACAAAGGCTAAAGCAGGCAGAGCTTCGTGGCAGGGAAACAGCGGCATGGCAAAACCCAGCACGCTCTCCGAGCAAGAGGCGTCGCTTCATGGAGGAAATGAGGCCAAGCAAGGCGACGTTCGCGCAGCCAGAAAGGGAGGGGACCCAGGCAAGCACTGCAGGACAGGCAAGAACCGAAGTACAGTACGAAGGCCCAGGTGGGAAGAAATGAGATAGACGAAAAAAGCGTGTTTGCAGAGGAAATACGTGACGCTGGGCGGAAAACACGTAGTGCGGTACAGAGCTGGAGGGAAGGGGCGCGAGGAGGGCGAGCTGCCGCCACAGAGCGAGCCCTCAGGAGCTCCCGGCCCGGTGTCCAGCGCAGCCCCGCGGCTGGTGCTACCTGAGGCCTGAAGGCCGGTGTTCGCCACGCTTCCATGTGCTGTAGTCTCAAGCCGTGATGAAGTGCGTTTACAAGCGCTTCACATCTGGTGCCGCTCCCTTTGTGGCCCTTCTTCAGCCGCGGGGCCGCCCCACGGGAGGGGCCGGCGGCGACAGTCCCAGACCGGCCTCGGCCTCGCCGGAGCCGCCCGGCGGGGCCCGCGCCGCACCGCAGCGCCCCCTGGCGCCGCCCGGCAGGATCCCGGCCTTGGCTCTTGGCGGCCGGTGTCGTCACGGCCAGGACGCAGTGACGAAACACGATGCGCGTGCTTCGACGGGCAGCGACGGCTGAGGCGGGACCAGCAGGGTCGGCCTGCGCGGGGGGGGGGGGGGGGGTGACTGGGGACGAGGGGGGCGATTTTTTTTTTTTTTGTTTTTTTTGTTTTTTTTTTATTTTTTTATCTTGTATTCTTTTCTGTGTTTAGCTTTTATTTTTTACTTTATCGTTTCATGTTTTTTTTATTT
>Ga0181612_137474_pt1 | contig 15385 bp, 9 predicted proteins | sample HoacroProtozoa21_FD_119630 | JGI IMG/M metagenome (GOLD analysis project Ga0181612, IMG submission 119630) | Hoatzin crop microbial communities from Cojedes, Venezuel. Combined Assembly of Gp0051906, Gp0051904, Gp0051908 | reverse complement strand
ATTCAAGGTCAGGTTGGACAGGGCTCTGAGCAACCTGATCTAGTCAAAGATGTCACTGCTCACTGGAGGGGGATTGGACAAGATGACCTTTAAAGGTGCCTTCCAACCCAAACCATTCTATGCAGCCCTTTAGTGCCATTTTTTGGTGTACAACAAAAACTAAAGAAAAGCTTGGTCAATGTGAAGTTCCCTTTAAACCGGAGGAATATCTGGGAGCTTAAAAAAATTAGTCTTAGAAATAAATATAATCATGTAGCTACAGTTTTAAAACATAGGCTCTGCTCTCTAATCTGGTGGCAGTAAGCGTGATTCAGATAGGCTATTTCAATGAATTCTGGGTCTCATATATATGCCTCATGGGTTCAAAGAGTGGCTCAGAGCCAGAAATTCTGGGTATTGCAGAAACATTTAAGACAACAGCAGATCAGCCAAGTATTCCCTACACATTGGGACCATGCTGACAGGGGAGAAATAATTGAAAGATGCTAAAGTGAAACTAGTGTTTAAAACTTACTAACAAAAGCACAAAGGAATATGGCAACACAGCAGAACAGGAAGAGTAGGGATAGCATAAATCTTTCATGCCACGCAAAAGATTCTTAGGATGAGCTGAAACAGTGCTCTCTGAGTCTGAAAGCCAGCAGATCTAATTATTGCACCTGAAGCAATGGAGTGTTCAACAATATGATGGATGTAATAGGTGAAGGATGAGGCATTTAGTCCAGGGGATTGCCAGAGTCCAGACACCCATAGAGCACTGGGAACGGCAGAACATGAAACATGCAGAACCCAGAATGTCCAAACAAAATTATAATAATTAAAAAAAAAACTGCACAGAGCATAAACCAAACAAGAAATGGCACTGATAATAACTGGAACTTGAACGTATGCCTAAAGATTTCATGCTGTAATTAAACAACTTCAGTGCTGGGGAGATGATAGCTAAAAAGAAAATATTGAAGTCATTGGGTAGGGAATGTGGAGTCAGACTGTCTGAAAGGTAGACTTAATTGTGCCCATCTTGGTCCTGCATATAGTGTGTTTAGCTTGCCACTTGTCTGTGTAAAGGAATTTTCTTGACAAACACAGTCTGAAGTGCTGACTTGGATCCCAAGCCAGGAGGAAATGCAGGCATGGGAGGAAGGTAGCCAATGAGGAGCCAATCCTAAAATAGCCAAGTGTGGATGAAAATGGTAGTTTCCATCAACACAGAGAGACAAACAGAGAGAGACAAGACTTATAAATTGGAGATTTATAGCATAAATAACCCCATCTCATCTTTGATTCTTAAAGACTCAGTGAATGAAGAAAACGATATAGAAGCAAGGAAAAAAAACACCTGTATTAGGGTTGTTGAACAGTGATAATGACAGAGTTCAGCATGAACTCTTTCAGACTGATGTGTTTCGTGGAGAAGCTGAAGGACATAGAGAGCAGACAGATTTTAGCTGACATGAACAACAAACATGATTCTGTGGCATTTCCACTGAAAAAGTTAGGAAAACAATTTACAAATTAAAGGCAACAGTATAAAGAATCAATCAGATCCATCTTTTTTTTGCCTTACAGGCGCCTCCCCCAACTAAATAAAAAGATTTTGAAATAGCACACATTGGTGGATGAAACAAAAAGGAGCAGGTAAACACCAGCTGAACCAAGCTCTGATCTCTTGGGTGAGAGAGGTAATATATGGAGTTGATTAGACTTCATTTCATTCTAATATCACTTTCTCAATTTGTAACAAATGTAAGAATGTGGCAGCACATTATAAGATCTGAAGAGATTCTGATTTCATAGCGAAAATGAGGAAGAGCAAATAAGATACATTAAAAAAGAGAACTAGCAATCGGTACTTAAAATAGAACAAATCACAGAAAAGTCCATTAAATATGACTGAGAACCAAGATAATGGGCTTAATATTTAAAAGTGATTGAACAAAGAAGGGACATGCAAATGATATGAATATAATGCTAGAAAGAGACGAGACTCCGAAAATGATGGAGAAGGTGAATATTGTCACTAAACCACATGTTTAGAACAAAAGAATAGTCAGTTTATTTTCAGAAGGAATGATATTTTTTGGTCCCTCAAAAATGATTTTAGTATTTACCTAGCATCTGCAGCGAGTGTGGCACTGGACATTTATTGCTACAGGAGACTCTAATCACAAAGCGGCACATGCTGCGGTGGCATTGCAGGAGCACCGTGTACCACAGGCTCTCTAGCCTTAACTCTGAAGAATTACAAGTGACTTTCAGAGGTCATTTGGAAGATACCAGTTAACTTGCTTTCTGCTGGAGAAACCGAAAGGCTGAGTGCTGCAATCCTTTCTGATCCAGAGTGATTTCCAATTCAAAACAGGAAACCTGCAGCTGCTCGTTTCTTGACATTACTTAACAGGCATCCACCTTGACTTCAGGCAGTGAAAAGCAACTCCTCAGGGCAGAAGCTAAAGATTTCGCTAAGTTAATATCACAGCTCTCCAACATTCACCTTCTTCAGGCCAGCACTCTATAGCGTTATCTCTTTATTCCTCTTAACTTTGTGCTCAGCATTTTACAAGATGTCACCCACAGTTTCATATCTCTCCCACTACCAAGAGTACCTTTCAAGTTTTATGTATGCCGCTTTCTACTTGGCTCAGCAGTTGACTTTAGGTATCTATTTCAGCTTAAATGTTTACAAAATTCATACAAATACTTGAGTAGGTAATGAATTTGCCCAAACATGTGTAGCAACTGAACAAATTTTATATAGCTTAGATTGGAAAATTTTGCCTAGCAGGAACAGTTACTTTATTATTGTTAAGCAGTTATCACTACTAGAAAAAAAAGTAGGAGAAATGCTAAGAGTGCTGGTCATTGACCCCAACATTTAAATATAGCTATGTAAAGCAAGAGAATTCCTTAAAAGAGCCCTTAGTCAAGCTCAGCAGAATATAAAAGTAAAGGCACAGAGCAAGAAATACTTGTGACAGGGTAAGACAGCCACTGGGCAAGCCTGAGACAAAAAAGAGGAAAGCCACATGTTTGTCATCCAGTTTCACAAGTTTGAGCCGAAGCAGCTGATTTGGTGATTAAAATTTTGTTTGAAGTATAAGTAAGATCATCATCCAAAACACACAGCAGACCCTTGGTACTTTCCCATTTACATTGTTGGGCTCATCAGCTTGCTGAGTTTATAAAACAGCTACTACAAGGACTTTTATAAAAAGTGCACTTGTTTGAAAATAAGTGTGAATCATTTATGACATCCAACTGTGTGTATGACAGGTACAATCTGCACCTCACCCTGCAGCAAAGAAGCAGGTTACAAGCAACGCGTAGGGAAAGAGCACTCCACTGGCCAAATACTATTAATTCAAGAAGACAGAAACAAGGTCAAGGTTAAGCATTTCTGAAGAATCTACTTTTGGACTGTACAGCTACCAAAGATACAAGAAAATGTGCACCTAAACAGCAGTAAGCTAAATCTGATAAAAAAGGTAGACCAGATCAAAATAAAAATCAAGTCTTGTCATACAAGGACCATCAAGCAGGGAACAGCATGCCAAAATTTGAAATTCGTCACTGCCAACATCTTAAGAAGAGTGGAAGCAAGTCTTCATAAGGACTTGCTTGAAGGTCTTACAGAAGCTGTGGCACCAGCACCTCTCTGCCACAGCCACAGGCTGTAAAGCAAGATGAACCCAGATAACTGTTTTTGTGGGCCAGACCTGAAGCTGTCTGACATAGGCTGAACACCCAGAAAACCCAAGACCACTCTGTGCCAGACATCTGGTTTTTGAGATTCCAATATGTTTATTCAGATGAGCTGCATTTCACACACTGGAAGGTGTGTGAGCTTTAGCAGAGCTCTTGTACCTGTACCTCATCTACAAGACTCAGTAGCATGTTATAGATTATACCTGTGCTACAGACTGATAGGGCTAATGATCAATCTTTCCATAAAGAACTTGTGTTAACAACTTAGCTGCTAAATAACCGACTGCTTCAGCTTGTACACTTTGTCAGAGTCTGTCTGTGCTGATATCTGAGAGAGCTGGATCAGGTCCCAACAGGAGTGGGAATCTGTCCACTAATAAGGCATGAAAAGATTTACTTCAGGAGCAATTCTGTGTAAATGATGTGTTAAAAGATTAAGGGTCTCTTATAAAAGAGCTGCATAAATGACCTATTATCTTGTATTGCAACTTTTATACACTTTGGAGACACTCAAGAAAAAAAAAAAACAAGAGTACCTCTTAAGGTAATTCTATTTTGTACCATGTTTGCTGCCTGAAGTTGTAGTGACTGCCAAGTTTTTTTGTCACAAATGGTTGTACTTAAGCAGACTTGCCTGCCAATGTGATTTGAACTTTGCTTAAATTATGAGTCACCCCACCATCTAAGTCAATTTCCCACCATGACAAAAAGGTTATTTAAGCTTTCAAGTGTACTGGTTTGAAAATTAAAATATCTAAGAGTGTAACAATAATGAAAATCTGCTCACCTGAGTCTAGAAAGGAAAAAAAAGGCGGCATGCGGTTTGCCTCTGCTTTCTTAGCTTGAAGAAATAGTCTCATCTGTGGGTCAAAACACAGTAATAACTACATAGTCTTCCAGGGATTGTCATCCTGAAAGGCTGAAATATTTGACATGTAAATAAGTTTATTTGCAGATCACAAAGTGAAAACTCTATTATGTGGAGAGTATTAGGTGCATAAGAAGAAAAGAACACACAACCATTCCAGAATTACTAAAGTGTCCTGGATGACCTCTGTACGCTTTGTGGAAAAGCAGAGGATTTTTCTTTGGAGTAAGTTCGTCAGATCCCTCTAAGGAAGCTTCAGTTTGAGCATTCTGAATCCAACGGAATTGGATACTCAGCTAGAAACAAGATTTATAATAGGATGCTGGGGCCATCCCCATCAGCTGGGGACTGACAATTTACCGGTCGGTGGGTTTTAATAACACACAGGAGTAGGCCTGGGGCATGGCTGTCCTGCAGAGTTACTAAATCACAGATCAGGAATCACTGTCCTATGTGAAAAGAGTTGTAGCAAAGAGCAAGGTGGAATCCAGCCTGAGTTGCTGGGAGAGGCAGAGGTAGCCTTGCTCCTCTGCCCTGCTTATGTTTCCTTGTTAGCTCTTCCCTTTCCTGGTTATAGGTTTTAGCCAAAGCCTTTGGAAGACTCTCACCATAAAGGACAACATCTTTTGTGTTTCCTGACTACTGAGCATAGCTTTGCTTTCTGTTCTTCCTTCTCCCATTTGCAGGGAGCTCTGCTCTGAAATCAAAGATTTCAGCCTCCCTTTTCTCCCTGTGTGTTGGTCTCACCAGTGCTTCCTGCTGAAATCTGCACCAAAGCATGGGAGATTAGAAGTGGAGGCAGTACCACCAGCTGCCACAGCCTTTCTGTAGGAGTCACGTTTCATAACTTCTATTCTTTTTATTTTGTCACGTCTTCCCTTGACCAGGTACTTCCTTTCTATTTAGTCCATTTCTGCTTCCTGTAGGATCAAGATTTCTAAGACATTCCTTCTAAAAATTCAGAATCAGGATTTATTGTCATATCTGACATTCTCCCCAGCTAAATGTCAAGAAGTTCCCAACAACTTTGAGCTTTCTTCTGAAAGAAGATGGATTTCTTCATCACTGGATGACGTGTGTGGTGGTATGTTAATGATGCTTTACAAAAACTAACTGAAACTAGAGTTCTTATGGGTCTATACTAAGACTCAAAAATAGAGCTGAGTCAAACTCCAAAATAAATACAGAGATTATTCACTAAATTAAACATCCCCTATTTCCACTGGGGCTTCCTCCTTTATAAGAGCTGAACTTGCCTTCCCCTCCCCCCGTGCCCTGGTAGTTCTTGTCAAAAATTCCCAGCTAACACAGGCAGTAGATTTCTTTTTTGGTTTTTTTTTTGTTATTTTTAAAACATTTTCTGTACTCTTCATCCAACCTCATTGAAACGTGGCTGAGTATTGCTATAATGCTGTCCCATTCCTTTTCCACAATGAAGTCTTGTCACTGCCTTTCCGTATTCCTTTATAAAAAAAAAATAGCACAATCATTCACATGATATTTTTTCACCTCCAAAGGTGTTATTAACTTACCATAATAACAGAACCTTCTCCTACTGTGTCTGCCAAAGAAATTATCCCAGTAGCACAACGAAGCCAAGTCACCTGTCCAGCAGCCCAGCATTCAAAGTGTTTCCGTATATAGCTGGGCTCTTCATTGTCCTTAATATTTATGTAATAAATAAAAATTAAAGTTCCTAGAGAAAAACATTAATTCTTTCAAACACACACAAAGAGGGCTATTATTTTCTGAGATATGCTTTACTATGGAAGTAAAGGTAGCAGTTTTAGGTCCCAATCCTACTAGGAAATACCACTGATGGTACAAATGGGTGGTCACTGGACCTGCTGCAGGAAGTAGAGTTGGCGGGGTGTGGAGGGATGTGTTCTGATCTCTCTTTCTAAATCTTACCTCTTTTAGATGCCTGGACCATCAGGACTAGGATAATGCCCTGTGCTGATTCAGGCCAAGACAATGAGAGGAGAAACTAAGGGAAATGTTGGAGAACATCAAAGTGTCTGTAAAATCAGAAATGTAAAGGAAAAAAAAACCTAGACCAAGTGCCTCTGTCATGCGTAAGGCACAAGCTAAAAAAAAAAAAGGTTCTTGCATTATGTGTAAAGCTCTATAAGGACACTAAAGAAAGTCCACCCCAAAGGCAGGTAAAGGGCAAAAAATTGTCTGCATGGAATCTACATGAATTCTTGTCCAAATACACTAGGTCAGGCTGATTTCTGTTGTAATAGCCAAAGCCACCGGGTATGGATTTTGCTTGAAGTATTTTAACAGTGTTAAACCTGGCCAAATAAGCAACTGGACTCTATAAAAAGCAATGACGTCCCAAATGATACTTCATGGTTACTACATATTAGCATGGCTGCACATAAATGATATTTTAAAATCATTATAAAGCTATCACCATTAAAATTATAGCTTTGTGTACTTACTGCTTACATCATAGAAGGCACCAAAACATTGCACTAATTCACCCTCAGTATTTAAAAGAGAGTATTTAGAAGCGAGTGGCACCTCCACAACACATAGAAACTTCATAACTTGTGATAGATTCTCTGGTACCTCGTCACTCCAAAAGCCTTAGGACAACTGTCTGAAATAATAAAAAGTATAATTCCTGCACTATTTTTTCAAGAATAGGAAAGAAACTTTTTGTTTCATTGACAAATTATAAATGAAAGAATTATCCTCGAGATAATTATCTTCACAAAAGAAAGGATGAGAACAGTGCCAATTGTAATGAGTTTTTGTTAAGGAAATTAAAACCATAGCCATAATCTGCTAAAAGTTAGCTTTCATTTTTTTCTGAGACCTGGGATCAATAGTTCTGAAATTTATGTTGCAACTACTATTTCTGCAGAGATCTTTTCAAGGACTACATCTGAAGAAGATAGCAAAAGTGGCTGATCACTCAGCTAGAAACCTGTGGAAATCGGCTATAAACGTGTAGTGGAACAAAACTGTTTTGTTAGCATAATCTTGCAGCCTAAAGAACTGGGTTTAGATCCATTCTTTACCACACATTCATTGAATATCTGAAAGAAATCAAGTGCATGACTACAGATCAGCTGACAGCATTATACTTCTCACAGGGATACTCTCTTGGAAGGTTCTACTAAAATTTATGATGTACTCAATCACTGTTTGGTCTTCATTGCCAAATTCTCAAAATAAGTAAATCATTATCTAAGATAAGGAGATCTGGAATTCTTGAAACAGCTTCCCTGCTTTATAAGCTCAAGGAGAAATAACTAAACAAACAGCTGAAAAAGTTTATTTACTTTTCCAATAAAAGCAACCTTTTTCTCTTACGAGAAACAGAAGAAAACTACAATATGCTTCCAGAAAAAGATCAATCACAAACAGAACTCATACAATGTTCCTTAGCTTTGTTTGGCACTCAGTGCTGTCACCATGAGCTGTTATTACAATTAATAATAAAACAAAATTTCACAGAACACCCCAGATCAGACTTGGTGCTGTCCACAGTCCTCTATCATGAGAGTTTATTACATGGATAGCCTTATTATCGAGTTATATATTTGGAGGAGGAAGGTTACCAAAGACAACACAGAAACACATAAAAAGCATATCTGAAATTTAAGTCTGTGCTTTGACGCATTGTAACACATGAAATGTAGCAGGGCAGAAACGGGACTTCTAAAAAGAAACTGTTCCTCTGCAGTCACAGTTTCCCATGCCTGGTAACTGCTCTATAGAAGTATGATGTTTATTTTGGGGTTTCTGGCTTGTGGTTTTTTTCCCCCTAACACACCTGGAATATTTTTGAGGTTTTGGGTTTTTTTTTTGTACTTATGGCAAGGAGATTCTTGCCCTTTTTTCTTATTGTCATGCTGGGATCACCTCTTTCCTCAGCAGATGCAAAGCTACATTTACAGCACAGAGAGCACATACTGAAAATTTCTTGGGTTTCTTACTTCAGGCCTGGGTATGAGAAAATATCCATCAGTTGTTGGTGGTGGCCACTATTTATTCACAGGACTTCAAACACACCAGCATATGAACTACTAGGATTTAAATTAAAGTGGAGTCTCATCTATGGAGAGATTGAATTCTTTGTCAGACTTCTGCTCCTCAGGTGTTTTCACTGGGACATTTTCCTTTAGCCATGGAGAGACCTGCTCTCTCCTATGCTTGCCAGGAGCACAAAAAAATTCTTGCAAAAGTGTAAGAATGCAGCTCTGCTATAGTATACACCTACCTTTCCCTCTCTCTTTTCTTGTGCACAAAGGTCAGGCACAGCACGTTTACTCCATTTGTTTCTCCCTCATCAAACAGCAGAGGATCAGCCAACGTTTGAGCAAGAAGGATTATTAATGAGAGCACTGACCCCGATGCCAAAACACAACACACTCTCTTTCTGATCACTCTGACTATTACTTGCCACTTTACTAATTGTTTAACTTCTCAAGTTAAGGCTTATGAGATAGACACTTCATTATGACAGTTCTTACTGTGTCGCTCTCTCTTTCCCCTCCTTCTCTTACTCATTCTTTCAATTCCACATTTTTTTCCCACATTTTTCAGCTCTCATGTTGTTACTTACCCTGCCAAGTGTATGAGACTTGCTGTAGTGAATCAGGTTTACAACCCTTAATGAGTAAAAAAACGGGCCGTTTCGCTTGGAAAGTTGTGCTGGGTTGCACAAGAAATTGGTTATTTGGTCCCTGCTCTGTGAAGATCTTTGTTCACCCTGTAAAGGAGGGCTAAACACGGCTTCTCCCTGACACCATCCAGTCTGTTCAGAGGGGCAGGAGGAGTGGGTGAAATGGGAGGCTCAGGTAGGATCTGCAGCTCATTGTGGGACATCAGGCAGCACAAGGGATGGCTGACAGTGAGGTAGCTTCTTATATTTCAGGTATTAGCAAGTCCCTCCATGTAACAAACTTACCTTTCTGTAACAAACTGGACTTAGAAAACACAGGTGGTGATTTTTGAATTCAGACCATAGGCATTCTTTTGAAAGAAAAGGAGAACTTCCATTTTTCCCAAGTATGTTTTTATACATATATTATTCAAAACAATATAAGCAGTTGATTTAGAAACATCGCTCACATAAATATCCACGAGTTTTAAATTTGATCATATTGAAGAGATAGTTAACTCAAACCTTTATCCAAACTGCTTGTGTGACAACTAAAGAAAAACAAACCTACCTCATCAAGACCTCCTTTCTGAGAAAATGCTTAAGAGAAGTGCTTATGTCATTTCCGCTTCTGTCTCAGTGAATAATATAAAATATTTTCCTATTCGTGTGCAATAAAATCAGGAAAGAGCTGATTACTCTCAAAAGCTTGTTGTCAAGATGGTACCCTATTTTAAAAAGATGGAAACACATCTGATGCCCCCATTCTAACATGCTCGAGTTGAATTGGCAGTATGAGTGATGTTGTGTTCATGTTAATTTGAGGATAAAAAGTGTTTGTGGAGAAGGGAACAACCATGCTAGTCCCAGGGTTGTGCTGTGGACTTTATGTACTGAGAAAGTTGTCTGTTTTTCCTAGCTAGATCAATTAGAAACTACATCCATACAAAGCAAGAATATGAGCAACAACTGGCAGCATTCTTCTGAAAACCTTTGTGACAATAGGAGGCATGATGATCAAAAAAAACCCAACACATTTCTGGAATATTCCTTAGAGATAACCAGAAAATAAGTATTCCAGAGCTTCATCTGCATTGTTAGCAACAACTGTAATTTAAACAGTGAGTTAGATAACTCATTAGCTTTTCACTAGTCATGGTCATATAACTTTATTCTGCCTGGTTTTTGGAACTTGTCATTAAACGAGCAACTATTTAAAAATCAAACGGAGACAACTGGTTATAAGCCTATGATTTAAAAGCAAATCCTTGAACTTCATCTGTCATCAGCATCTAATCATCTTGGCACTACAAATCCATTTAGAAAACCTTCTGGAATAAATGAAATAATTTGCTTCCTCTAAAAGGCATTCATTAGATAATACTCTAAATTGTGCAACACACAGTTTCAAAAAACATACAGTAATTTTCTTAGTGCTATTATAATTCATGATACTTCAGAACAAAGTAGTTATCAGAACTCAATTTTATATTATTATCTGTTCATCTTGGTATGCATCTAACACATTTTCCCCCTCCCCAACAAAAGCGGTACAGCTAACACAACCATGCCTCTCCCTGTCCCAAAACCCGGCTCGAGTCACTGGCAGAAGCCACAGATGAACTTCAGAGACAAGAGACCAAACTCTCATAGCCTGATCCACTCTCTGCTCATATCAAACTGTGAATATTAAGCTTTATTTACATATTAGCTGATATTTGCATCATATTTGAGAGAATGCTCTGGATACTTCAGGAGCACAAGTATATTGTTCTTCAGTATTCAGAAGAGGTAAGGGCAGTTTTCCCATTTCTAATGTAAGGGGAAACACTATTAATAGCAGGTGGCTTCTCGTAACTGGGATCAGTCAGCTGACTGGTGACATCAGACACCAGACTGTGATTCACTGCCCCGTCACAAAATGCATGCAAACATGCAGAGTCAGCAGATTCAGTAGCTAACTGATACCTGCTGAAACTAGTGAAGCTCTGTTTCTCAGGAAAATCCACAAGCTTGATGTCTATCAAAGGCTTAAATAGGAAGAGCTGGCTTGCAAGAATACCTGGCAACCCCATTTTGGGAACAGCTTATATTCAGCCTATGTCAAACTTAAAGATATCAGGACACAGACTGCATTATCTATTTGGCAGTGGCACAAAACCACTGAGGATCAAATGACAAAGACACCTTTTTGATTACAAGGCTATTTGGCTACTTGAAAAAAGGCAAATGCTGTCTTAAAAAGAAATATATAAACACAGACACAGCAAGAGAAAACCAAAAAACAGCTTTTAGACAGCTGAGGACTCCCCACTACAACAGTGTGTAGCTTCTTCCCTGGAGAGAAATGAGCTATGAACGAGAGCGTTGCCATACCAGAATGCTTTAATGCTCTCCATATGTCAACTTGCAAAACACAATGGCAAAAAAATGCATATTTTTACCACAGAGTCTCCAAAACAATGGAAGTTACCACCATGACAGTCACTTGTAAGGAAGAATTTTTAGGAAATTGTCTGTGTGGGATCAAGTAGAAAAATATAATATGCAGCGATATGAGCTTACGTTGACTCTTTTCACAAAGACAGAAGGCTTTGATATGAGCTTTCTTTAAAATATTGGATTTAGAGGATAAATAGCCTTGTCAAGGTAACTGACCTTCAATGGTTATTCTTTGCCTGGATATACAATACAGAGACTGGAAACTCAGGTGCCAGACACCTCAGTAACAATTACTGCACATTAATTAATGCTTAAATCATGTTTTAATTAAAGTTGTACACATTTTTAAGAAAATGAATGATTATCCCTTGCAAGCTTCTTCCCTCATTAGCTTCAGAGCAAAAGGTCATATACACTCATCTGTGCCACAGCTATTTTTGATCTTGTAACTGCATTGCTGTAGGTCAGCTTTCCATGGCACTAACTACACAGCACAAGGGAGTTGGAGAATTCAGAGAAAAAAGTGCTATCAAGTGCTCTTTCGATTTCTCAGTGTGACTACCTAGCTAAAAGAGGGGAGTCCCAGACTTAATTCTTACACACGTGGTGTTTAAATGGAAAAACAGTTTTCACGACATCAGAAAGACAGTGATTTTTTTCTGCTAGATATTCACCTTTTTCTGCCAGAGAATCGCAACTTGCACTGATAAATCTAAAGGACAACGCAGCAAGGGCTGCACTAAACAAGTAATGAAATATGAACACTGGAGAGAGGGCAATGCAGCAGGCAGGGAGGACTCTGCGACCTTACACAATTTAGGCACAGTATAAGAAATGCCCTAAAACTGAGCGAAGATGGAAGATGAATTGTAGGAAGGAGATATAGCTGGAAAATGAATCTGACTTGCAAACTGTGACTGATATCCTGCTTCCACAGAATTAACAACACTACTGGATATTTTCCTTAAAACAGGTTTTACTGAGTTTTTTCTAATCACAGAATTACAAGTTAATTCTGTGTTTTGGACTTCTGGCTGCTTCCTGACATGTGGTGGTGCTACTGCTTAAAGCAAGTCAGATAGGTTTCTTTAAAGATCAATTTCACATTTTATTCCTTTAAAAAAATGCACAGTCATCTTAGAAACAATAAAAAGAAACCCCTCATCCTCATATTAATTTTTTCTTCTCAAAATAATGTACAAATGTTCTTTATTGATCTAGGCATGTTTTTCCTTTTACAGTAAATTACTCTTTATATAATGGTATTCCATTAGTTTAAAGAAAATTCCCTTTAACCACGCAGTTCAGCACTTCTATAACTACCTTACTTGGGGTCATGCCACAGCTATTGTCCAAAAAGCACAGCAGATATTTTCCTTTTAGCTCACCTTCACCTGCTGGAAAAAAAGAATGTGTCAGGAAACTAACGATCTTTTGGTTATAAGTTTTCCTTCACCCCCACGGAAGAGAGCTGATACAATATTTTGATGTGCTATTTCTAACTCAATTTTTTTGCCTTTTACTGCAGTTGTGTTCTACACATGGACATACTTCATTTTGTTCCAAGCTGTACAGAAAGGCAACTTGTCATGGCATCTCTTTCAAACCTGATGAGAGCTATGCAAATGCTGGCCTTCGTTCAAGGCTGCGTCTGATGCTCCTGGCAGCAAGCAAAGCAAATAACACACACAGGGGAAGAAGGGAGGAGCACAAGTGAAGGCTAACTTCTGAGACATCCCAACATTAGAAAAAGATTTATTTTAGAAGTCTTCTATATAATAATAATAAAAAATATTGCTGAATCTTTACTGTCAGAAACTAGTGCTCTTAGGGAAATTAGACCAGCTCAACTCCAGTTACTAGCAAGCTCCACTACCAGAATAAATTTGAGAAGACTCAGCTCTGTGGAGCAGATATTCCTCTTTCATCAATGACCAAGAATAGAAAGGTTGGCTGAAAACAGCTCACTTAAAAGAACAAAACCTTTTTCTGCAAAGAAGCTGAACTGACAGTAAATTAACGTGCTTACTGGTGTCAGTAATGCCAAGAAATAGGCTTTTGCACCCAAATGCAAAACATGGAGTTTTGCATGCCTTCTATTTGAAGCCTAAAGACAGTTTAGGGAAAGGAAAAAAAAAAAGTCTTCCTAAAAGGCAAGATCCATTTGACTGTGGGATAGTTTTCAAAGGGAAATGAAAATGTCATCACCTGACATTTCCAAAGCTGAGCTTTCAACTCCCGAGACAGAGTGCAGGCAAGAGTGTTAAATAGCAGAGCTGGTCACAGACCAGTACACTCTCCATATGTTTCCCTGGGGCAATTAGCGTCACTTCCCCTATCAAGAGGCTTGCTGTGCTTACCGGTGAATATGTCAAGTCTGATTGCTCATGAGTCTCTGAAAATAAACATTACAAAGTTACTGACAGGGCCTTTAGGTTGAAAAATGAATCCTTCTCACTCATACAACCTCAAAAAAGGAAGTTTAATTGAACAGTCCTTTGAAAGAGAGGACTCTGCTCTGCCTTATGACGTTCCCAGAGATGAGAAGCAGAACAAAAGCGACCAAAACCCCATCTCTAGCTGGCTTTTGGGGTGCCTTAACCTAGTTTTTCTCTCCCCTCCTTTCCTGTTGCACTGCTGGATTTGTGCCACAGGGGAAGGAGCTCTCTCCTTCCTGCAAACACACGGGCACGTACCACATCACCCCCCCCACCGAGGAGCCTGGAAACACCAACCCAATGCTGAGATGTGCCAAGCCAGAGGGATGCCGGGAACATGCCCTTTCCTTACCACAGCTTCCAGAGCATCTGAGGACCACCTCAGGTTGCTTGGAGGAGCCGTTAGCTAGTGCTGCACCGCATTAACGCCCGTTGTATGGCCTCGAGGGTCTTAAAATTCTCCGCAATCCACAGAACTATTTTAAATTACTATTATTTAGACATTCCTTCATGACTCATGAAAGGCATCTCCTCTGAGGAGCTGTGTAGATGGCAACACTAAAAAAACATGTTAGCAAGGGGAGTCAGAGCTGAAGTCCTCTCTTCCACACAAGCAATCACAACAATCTCCCCCTCCCCTTCCCTCCCTCATCCTGAGAAGAAAAAGTGGGCAAAAGAAAGCTATTTCTTCTTTTAAAACCCAATACTGATCATCAGGTTGCTCCCCTTTGAGGAAGAGAGAGGCAGCAGCAGGGGCATGTTGGGCTTTCTTCCAAGCACCGCCATTCTGGACCTGCTCTCAGAAAACTGATGGCACCGCTTACACAAGTGGGGACTGGTCAATCTTTGCCCGGAGGCCACTGCAGGAGGAAGCAGACAGAGCCTCAGCGTGCACGGGACTATGTGGTGCATCAAACCACCCAGAAGTGGTGGTACTGGCCCTGTGGCACTGCTCTGCAAGCACCTGGTGGCCAGCATTGCCAGACCACCCTGTGGCTGACTCTTGCAGTGGGGAAGGAATTTCTGAATAAAAATCTTGGTTAAAATTAAAAAAAGTAAAAAGAACAAAACAAAATGACAAAAAGCTTTAGTTTTCACTTTAGCAAGTCATCTGCAGGAGTGGAATAAAGCCACTCTATGGAAGAGATGAACTTTAGACTTCTAAGCCATTTGTATCCTTCTGTGGCAAGCTCAGTGATGTTGATCACCCCACAGCAAATGCGACTGACCAAGAGCAGGGAGCCCTGCATGCCCTTCACAAGCTTTATAGAATTGAGTGGTCTTTCAGGCTATAGATTTCTGGGCTTTTTT
>Ga0181612_109334_pt1 | contig 15385 bp, 13 predicted proteins | sample HoacroProtozoa21_FD_119630 | JGI IMG/M metagenome (GOLD analysis project Ga0181612, IMG submission 119630) | Hoatzin crop microbial communities from Cojedes, Venezuel. Combined Assembly of Gp0051906, Gp0051904, Gp0051908 | reverse complement strand
GTCTCCCCGGAGCCTTCTCTTCTCCAGGCTGAACAGCCTGCAGAGAACTTGCAGGGAACTCTGAACAGAAAATCTCTACTAAGTGTTTGCAAGAAACGTAACCTAATAAAACAAGTAAACTCTGAAACACTATCCAGAGCGTGATGGTAAAGTTCTGTTTTTTCCAAAACAAAGACGACATTATAGGTCATTTGTAAGGGCTGTTTGCAGCAAGCAGGCAACTTGCGCCTGTTGGTGAGATAAGAAAGATGAAGGTCTTCCATTCCAATTCACTAGAACAAGAAAGCAGGGGTTTAGCCTGGGTCATACTGTCTGAATCAGGCAAAACCCACCTGATAAAGCACAGCACTTGTTTACAAAGTGCTGGGGGAGGCAAGAAACTGTTGGAAAAAGCAGAGGCCCAGCAGCAAATCAAGCTGCGGAGTTAGGTCGCTGTTTTCTGAAATTCTGTGAGGCCACTGCAGTTAGGTCTGGATGGGGTAACGGGCTGCAGCAGCCACATGACACCACAGGGCCCCGAAGGATCATAGTGAGTCTCAAAGCACACGATACCTAAGGTGGAGCTGGAAAGAAAAGGAATTTTGGCACAAAGTGAAATGTTAATGATCTAATATGCTGTCCTGCTACCTACAAATACTTGTACAGAAAACCAGGGAAAACTGATATGATAGACAGTTTTGGAAGCAGAATGCTAATTCTACGGTTGGTAAGTAGGTCATATCCTAAAACAGCACTGGATAGGTAAAGGGTACAAGACATGTTAATGCACAAAATCTTACCAAAGGTTGGTTAGATACCGGCAGTTTTCTCTAAAAGAGGAATCCAAAGGTAAGACAGCTTTTACACTTCTCCAGGGTTTACTAAACATCAGGTGTGTCTTTTCACCTATGTGGACTGTAATCCCAGAGCCAGCAATTAAACTGAAATCCAGGCTGCTTTTTATATAGAGTAAGGACCTATTTGTAAGTGGAACTTACGGATTTAGTCTTAGTACGCTGGAGGGAAAAATGTGTGCTAGGACTTTCCTCTTGTGAGAAAGCAGAAACTGATAATTTGAAGTGTGCAATTACGACAAGTAAAGCAATTTAATAGTTTTCTAAAGTTATAATTTGGAGCTTCTGCATGGAGAGCAAAGTTGACAAAATCAACGTTAGGTACAGTTACAAACATATTCATAAGTAAGACACTCCTTGCACAGGGAAGCCAAAGAAAATAATTCACACCACATCCAAACTCCTGGGCTAGAAATTAATGCTTTAGTCCAGCAGTTCTAGCCACGGAAAGGTTCCCTGAAATTAAGCTAGGCTTAGTAAGATTTCTTGCTAGGGTCTCCAGTTTCATTTGTGATAAGGATCCTAAAAAATTTTAAGGTGGAAATTTGGTGCACCTGCTGTCAAATTTCAGGGGGAGGCAGCAGGGAGAGGGAGAGGCTTTTTAAAATATAAGGAATAGTTAAGTGAGATGTAGGTGATCTAAAAGACCAAAGACAATTGTTTCATACGATGAAACTCCATCTCCACACATCATTACAGCTGATTCTATGGCACAGATAACACAGCAAGCTTGTGAACTGCAATACTGTTTTTCAGGGAAATGTCTTTGAACCTAGGTATCATGGCTGAGCTGGAAAGAAAATCATACAGAAAATGAAGCACAGGAAGGAGACACGGTGAAGAAGGCAACAGCAACATCAGAGGCCAAGAGCAGCTGACACAGGGAGATTACTACCGACAGAAGTGGGCAAAGTCACATTGAAATGCACGGCAAAATTTCACCCGAAGTCACTGTCAGTCCCCTAGCAAAACTTCAATCATCCAGCCTGTTCCCAGTTCTTAACACAGAACAAAAGGTGGAAAAAAGTTTATGCTGAGCCGAAATGTTCTCTCCGGCTTCTCTCCAGACCTACTTGTCAACAGTTTGAACGGAAAACCAGAGGCCTATGTGTTTCATAACTAGTTCCCTGCACACAAGAGTGTGTATATTTGGCATTACGTTCCACTTCCACAGATACAGAAAACCCAGTATACACATGTTCACATAGCTACAGACCTGGAAAAAATTTATTCTGTTTTTTTCCATGTATAAATAATGCTGTTTCCCAGACATACAATGAAAAGCAGCACTATTTGAGAAACATTCAAGTTACACATGCTAGCTGAAACACTGGGGTTTATCCCTAATTATTTTGTGATTTTGAATGTACTAGCAATATAGTCATTTGCTCAAATAAAGTCATTTGCAGAGGTAATCTGACCTTGCACATTCTCCCCAGAAGAGTCTGTAAAGATACCTGGCATTCAGAACAAGCTGGGACATACCTACATTTAACAAAAAAAACATCCTGAAACCATCTTCACGAGTCAGAAATAATTCCTCAGCACAGGTGTGAGTTTCCAGAAAGTAAGCGGAAATCAAACTGGCACCCAGCCAGAACCCATAAAAGAACAGAAGAGAGGAGAGTATCTGTTCAGGAGACACCAAATCATGCTAGTCCATCACGCAGTGTGAGCTGTGGAAAGATGTCAGATTTGTCATAGGTGGGAAGAAAACTAAAACCGCAGGTCTAGATTGTCCTCTGGTAGAAAACCAGTGAGAGGTGCCTCTGGATGAGGCTAGTAAGGCTCCCTGTTAGAAGCCAATCACACTGCTCCGCTGACACAGCAGAAAGGGCAGAACTGCCCTTCCGCAGAGGGTCGTGTCGAGCCTCATCTGCCTCCACAGCAGTTCTTTGCTTCAACTGTGCTCGTACAACCTGAGCACATACGTTCATATATATAGAAGGCCTCTATGTGAACATATTCGAGTGAAAAAAGTAAAGCATTCCAGATGAGGAAGCACATACCTGCACTTGTAGATCCAATTCCGGCAGTAAGCACAGAGCGCGGTATAATCTTTACTGCATACTTGAGAAACTGAGATTTCCCCGTACCTGGGTCTCCAACCAACAACAGATGCGATTCACCTTGGGGGGAAGGTTGGTGTAGGAGAAGACGGTTCACAAACAGAGAAAGATACACACACAATGCTCTGAATTAAATAATGCTTCTCATTATTCACCTAGCACTGCATGTACGTTCCAATATGTAATTCTGTTTAAGACTGCACTACCTATTGGGTGTGATGAACATATAGTTTAATAAAAGCATCTAGTCATATTGCTGCACCCAAACCAAATATTTACAATCAAATATTTGAAAAGTATTAGCAGGTATTTGACATACTTCCTGTTATGTGAGTTCTTACATTTTAGAATACTCTTTTCTCAGACTCAACTCACTCTTGATCATTAAACAAAAGGATACTAGGGTTTAGTTATCAGCCATAATTCACTTACTTAAATTATTGCAAAAAGGACTAATAAAATCATCAGGTTGTTTTTCTTAACTAATTCTGTTACATTGTCAACAGTTACAAAACTTAGTAATTTCAAAACAATGAAATTACAGAAATAAATAATTTGGCTACTACGATCTCACTGAAGTGCTCTAAAATTATTTCATTGTCTTCTACAAAATATTAATACAACTTCACCTCAAATATAAAGTCTGTAACTTTATTTAGCTGCTGGAGCATAAAGAAAATCCCATATTTGTATATACAGACATACTATTTTAGAATTATTATGACCTACATAGATTGTGACCTACGTACCACCTGGCACATGGCATATTTGCCATCTAATAACAACAGAAGGAGAATCAGCAGGCAGATAACTTACACTAACACAACTAAGTGAAATGTGCTGACAATCACAGATGGAAAAGTCTAGCATTAGGAGGTAAAATGAATCCTTTAATTTTTCCTTTCAACGTACTATAGTGATCTGCATTAAGGAAACATTAATATTCCAGCCTTTGACGCCAAATACTGCTGGGAATATTCTATTAGAAATTATTTCAAAACATCACTTATACAATAAAAAGTGAGTTTATGCTTTATCTAAAACAACTGCCTCAATATTCTACCTAATGGAATCCTGAACGCCTGCTTTTACCGGGTTTTATTGGGAAAAACTAAAATAAAAAGAGGAAGTCTAGACACCCACTTTATTTGTCTGAGATTCTGGAAGAATATTCAGCATTAACCAAAAATTGCTCCCACTCAAGCAAACGGGATGATTATGCTTCCGAAACCTTACTACTCGTTTCATTTTGGAGGGGGGAGGAATGTGGGTGAAGACAGGGATGGGAACAACTGTTAGAAAAGATGTGATACTGTTAGAAACAGCACTAACCTCTGATTCGAGTTCCAGTAGTATCAGTCCTCTGTACACCACCAGCAAGCACCATGGCTACAGCCAACTTCACCAGGTACAATCCAAAAACTTGAGGACATAAGCTAGCCAAAATTTCATTCCTCCCTAGAATAGGAGCAAAAATTGACATTCAGCACTACCCTAAGAGTACAACTTAGTTTCCCATGGACGTCTATGTACACTTAAAGTCCTGTGGACACTGACAAATAATTGTCCCATGTCCACAGTCCTATGTACACTCACAAATAATTTCGGTCTGCTTCCTGAACAAGAGGAAGATTATTATTTTTATTTTATTTTATTTGTTAAATGGGACCCAAAGTAATTGTTTGAAACGAATGTCCTTCATCATGAAGAAGTTTAGTCTTTCACTGTGATAAGCAGCAAAGCCAATCCTATCAAAATTTAAGGAATGCATGGTCTGGACATCTTGAGAAAAGGCACTAATGAAATGCCATCATGCAAATTACTTTGTTTCACAGATAAAAGTGTAGGGGCTATGAAGAATAAAACTTAAAAGTCTCCAGACTTCAAAACAATCCTTTGAAAACTGGTGTGTAGTACATTTAAGAAAACATCTAACACTTGAACTATTCTGCCCTAAACCTGTGCACCCACTGCATGGCTCATTTTCTCATTGTTGTCTTGAATCTCCTTCTCCTTTGATCCTTCTCTCCTCCTCCCAACCACGGTCCCTTTCCAGCAACAGAATATTTCAATCTGCTGTGATAATATTGTTGGCTCGGAAGGTGTGTGACAGAATTAATTCTGTCCTTTGAGATTCTGACACTAACAGCATATAAGGGATCACAGGTTTAATGCCATACATTACTCCCATTCCTAGGGAATAAAACAGAGTGACCAATTTTGAGTTCTTAACTTAATGTTTTAAAATTTGATGCAAGCATATGGTACTGGCAAAATATGTAGGCACCTAATGGATGACTTGAGGCATATGCATTTCTTGTGGCGGTCTTCTGAGGGAATTAACACATCATTATCCAAAAATGAAATTTTAAAAACTTTGGTCAGCCACAGCATAACTCAAGCTTTAACTCCACAGTTGCCTCTATTTGACTTCAGATTCATTTGCCTTGTCAGAGCTGAGCAGCTCAGCAGTTCTGCTTCTTCCTAGACAGTATCCAGAAAAAATAAAGTCACCCGCAGAAGTTCTCTCAGAGGCCTGCCATGGTAGACTTTCTCAGGATGCCTAATACACAGCATCAGGAATTGACTGACATAAAATGCAGCAGTAACTACCACTACCTCTTGAAAAAACAGTATATGTACACACATCCTGTTGTGAATGGCCTATACCTTATAACTCCTTAGTCAAATTTGATCTCAGCCCTCACCTGAGGGGCCTCAAATTCAGCCAAATGGCCTGAAACAGACACCTTGGGCAGCCAGGGTCCTTCTAATTTTCACCTCAGTTTCCTTGTAGCCACTTCATATTAATTTACTTATTCTGAATAGGTTAATTTTGCATAAAACCACATTGCTCCCTGCAGGCTTCCAAAAGTTGTCCTGAGAATGAAAGAGTAAATGGGACTTTCAAAGAGGATCCTGAATTACTTTCTGAACAGTTCTAACCAGGGTGATAAGAAATGTTCTTGTTCCAAACAGCAGGAGGAAGAAATGTTCTTGTTCCAAATAGCAGCAGGCTAGCAATCAAATTGCTTTCCACAAAATGAAGTTCTGAAGAATCTTTGCCACTGACAAGATCTCAAATTTCTTACGTGAGCGCTCTAATTTTTAAGATGACATGGGCAACATTTCCACCTGCTTTTCCTCCTGTTTGTCTTTTAAGAAGAAAGACTAAGCCCTTTTCAGGGTTTTAAATGACAAGAGTGTTAGCCTGAGACAGCTCAGTGACAGAGATCCTGAAGAGTCCATTGAGCTTCTCGACTTCAGGAGGAGGCACTCAGATTATGGAGAGGGACAGGGCTCCAGACACAACTCCTGCCAATTTCTAGCTGGTTGACTGCAGACCATGGTAAGTTTAGGAGCCAGCACACTAAACACTCTGGCTGTTGTGGAAGCCACTGTGAATTGGGAGACTCCCTCTGTATTTGATAGCAGGCTCCACAGCACCTAAACTAAGGGTCTAAGCATCCAAGAGTTAGGGTAAAGATCAGATGCGCTAAGCCCTGTGGTAGATTCACAGCTTAATTTGGGATGCAGAGACAGTGAGTCAGATCTCTCACCCCAGAGTCAAAAGCTATGCTGACAAAAAGCAGGTCTGGTCTGCGCTATTTCTTCTGAGAAGTATGCTTTTTCTTTCACAATGATAAAACACTTTTTTTCCCTGATACTTATATATCATTTCTTGTTAATAAGTATTAAGCAAAACACTTGACTAGAAAGCTCAAAAGAAGGAAGACCAATGCAGTATGTTTGGTACTTATTCTCCCCAGTAATATTAAAGTAAGAATTTCTTATTCCTGTACTGGAAAAATGTATTTTTTGAGGAACGGGTAGTAGGATAGGATAATAGAGGAAAAATGTGTTCAGTCACTGTATTTGCATTCCTGACTTCATCTATATCCAAAAGTGTCCTGCTTTAAAGCTTTCAACTACTAACCTGCTAACGGATCATCCCTATGCTTTTCCCAGAAATCTTCAAATTCCTTGCGGACTTCTTCATCAATTACAACCCCTGCTAGCTGCTCATTGTTTACTTTAATGTAGTTGGCTTTCAAAACAAGCTCCAAGTCGCAGCGTGCATCCTCACGGAAAGGTTTCCACCTCTGCATTACCACTCCATACACTGTGATGTCATCTCCTGGAAAGAACAACAAAAATTAGTAAAGTAAAATCTGACTTGAGATATGCAGATGTGTTAGCTAGCTGTGATGCATAATAATGCAATTGAGAATCTGTGTGACAGTTAATAAGGTTAAAATAACTAACAACAAAAAGCAAACCTCCTGTAGTTACTGGAAGTCTAAAAAAACATTAGGCAGACTGCTTAGGTCTGTGGTAGGAAGTTGCTATGTCTTTCTACTTCTGTTTAAGGTAGGTGAATTCTTAAAGGCATACCTCTGCTTCTTTCCTCTTAGAAAAGAGGAATTAGCGGTAAACTGTAGAAGCTCTTCTTTCAATCAGATTTACTATACAAAAAATTTAGTCAAAACTTATTTGACTTCTGGTAACTTCTGTGATGAATTCCAGAATCACTCGTCAACATTCTGGCCACAGTGTTCTTCTGAGAAAGTACAACCACAACACATCTTGTGGAGATATGCCTATCTGAGAATTTTTAGTCCATTTTTCATACATCCTCCTGCCAATTAGCTTCCTTTTTGAATGCCAAGTAGCTTTGTCCACCTGCAGCACCTCTTGGACAGGAGGTCAGGTTACCTAGCTCTCCAAACCTACAGAGGGGCACCACGCGCTGTGGTGCGCTTGCCTTATGAGGTTTGGTGTTCCCACACTAACAAGATTTAATACACTTTCTGTACGTCACAGCACATTACTAATTGAAACTGATCTGTCATACAGTCAAGGTGTAACATGGGGATGTGTGACATTTTCTAGAATAGTCTTCAACTGCCACACTAACATCCAAGCTGAAACAGACACGTGACAGATGAACGTATCTCATTCAGCAGGCCCTCAGCACTGACAGCCTACTTGGCAAAGATTCACCTCAAATGGAAAAATAAAAATGCGTGTGGAAGAAACATATACAATATATGCTGTATCCTCACCAGACTTGCAACTGTCCACTAAGTCATCTTCCAGGACAACCACCATGCAACGAGGGATGCTTCCAACAGACAGTCTTTGAACCTAGGAGACAGGAAGGGAAAGCACTTCTTAAGAAAGCTGCTCTGCCTTAAAGACCTACATTCCTTTCCTGGAACTGAGGTCAGTCCTTGCTCCTTCTCACAAAACTTACACAGGAAACATACTACTGCTGCGATGAACTTAATAATGGAACTTTAATGCTGATATTAATGGTAATGGACTTGGGTATTACATTAGCTTAAAGTGGTCAATGCTGGGAGGTCCTGTGTGATTTCAGTATCTTGCTGAAGAAAGCTAACTAAAAGAGGTCATTTGAAAGAGCAGGTTTTTTTCTTTTCTAATAACTTGAGATATCTGTAGATACTTCTTTGATATGCAAAGTTTACTTTGGGTACTGAAGCATGTCCATGGGTTAGATAACCCTTCACTGAAGTACATACTGAACGATTATTCTCTGTATTTTTCTGGTATATAACCATAATTTGACAGGTTGAGATGTAAGTTTACACCTAGGTGTCAAGGATTAAATCAACAACAGGCAAAAATAAATGGCACACAATCAGACAAATGTAAATTGACAAATGTGCAGTAAGTCCTGTAATTCTTTTTCTTTTCTCCAGGGCAAAGTCTATGCAACCTTGTCACAGTCTATTTCCAACCAGCAATCTTTCCATTTACACTTAAAGCTTGCAACAGTCTTTAGAATATCCACTGCACAAGAACAACAATCAGAAGTACCTTTTCATTCTGCAGCACAGGTCATATGTGCTAGAATTCTAGATTTATTCACTCTCTAGTGCCTAGGAAGGTTAATTCATCCTTGTGTATGATCTAAATGGCCACAGGCAGTTCACCTCACCGTCAGTACTGGTGGCACATACAGTTACTTGCAGAGCTCAGTAGGAAACACGAGTGAAATTTATTCCCAGTTTAACTTTACTGTGTTTAATAAGCCCATGCTGCTTAAAATCGTTCCCAGCAGAGAGATCTGTGTGTCACAGAGATAAACAAAAAAAATGTTACAGAAACTGTCAGAAACAACCATAATATAAACATGCAGCATAGGGCTTATTTCCTAGAAATAGTTTTGTTCTCTTGGTTTCTTTTGCTGTTCTGAACTTTCAAGAGCTTAATTTCTAATTTCATACATCTTGCACGTAGATTGGCACCACTATATGCTCAATTTATAAAATCAAAACCCTGAAACAACTGAAGAGATCTTAGAAATGATATATGAAAAAGACACTGAACATATAAATAAAACCAGAAATGTTGCCTGCAATATACCCTGCTTATTCTGAATTTTCATACAGTGTAGATTTTCTTGTGCCAGTTTTGTCTTAGTTATGCGCTACTGTAAAAAGAGGCCCGACAGTTTCTTACTCCTCCAACTTAGCTGTACTTCCACCTAGGACTACCTTCAGAAAAATGAATGCAAATTCTGTGAGGAGCACCTATTCAATAATTGTAGAATTCAATGTTGGCTGAAGGGAATGGACATTTGCAGACACTGTGTATTGACCATACCACACCACTACAGCTGTCCTTGGCCACCGCTGGGCTAGCTTTACTCCTTAGAGAGACAACGAAAACTTGGTGTTACAATGATTCAGCATGGAAATTTAACCTATGCGCTGATCCTAGGTGTTTTGTACAATGTGGAATGGAGTTACCTAACAAAGGAAGTCTAGTCAATAATTCTGATGTAAGCATGAACAATTTCACTAAAATTAGCGGAGTTCCCTTATTCCAGCAGGAGATTAAGCCTCCAAATGCCTTCTTTGGTAAATGAATTCTTTTTGTACTTGAGACATCTGTACTTTAATATCCTCCCCTTTTTCTCCATCTTATTTTTTTTTTACCTGTTCCTGAATTTTGATTTCTTGATAGTCTCTGCAGCACGTAGGGGAAGAGGTTGTTCCAGAGAGACATGTGAACTTGGTTGAGTTGCAGCCTTCTTCATTGAGACAGGCTGATGGACGACAGAAGGTGTAGTACTGTTCAAAGTCAGCCTTGACGACAAACACATGTTTGCACTTATTGCAGATATAACTCCGCTCAAACTCCAAAACTTTCACCAAACTGGTACGTATGACAGTCCCAGTAACAGATAAAAAGTGACCCACATCCCTGGTTTTAGGAATGTGCTCTCGAGTCAGCTCTGGGCAAACAGGCAAACCTGTTAAACAAAAATATAGCAGCATAAGGCTATGCATATAAAACATGAACTTACAATACAGTTAAACAGAAAGACTAGCAAAAATGAGAGACCTATTAAGAGTAGCCATTGTTATTACTGTGTCATAAATGTGATTCAACAATTAATCTGTTGTACCATAAATCTGATTCACTCGCCTCAGATAGTGAAAAACATCAGCCGCTGAGCACTAACAGAAAATATTGTCATTCGTCTCTCCCACTCTTGCCAAGGGCTGAACAGTCATGAGCAGTTTCCATTCATGGAAATAGATCCCAGTGTTCTCACATCTATTTATTAATTTAAATGAACTTTTGGCAAATGCCATTTATTCTACAACTGGTTTATCTGATTAAAATTTTAGTTATGCTACTTAATTGTGGTTCAATGTTATTCTCACATTTAAACAAGTGTAACTCCCAATCTTGTGTGAATTCTCAGGTCTAAGCACATTTAAAATTCATAGTCTGTGAGCATTTCACCTTAAATCCACACTGCATACCAGTAAACCTCAAGCACAAGGAAGATGGCATAAAAAGAGCAGGAAGGGGTTACGAACAGAACCAAAGCAAGTTCACTTGCGCGTTCAAATGAATAGTGACCGAACATTTTCGTGGCACTTGCTTTCCTTTAATTCCACCCCAACAGCCAGTTCTGTGGTGTACTGACCCTGCTCCAGCATTCACCTGTGCGGCCATCACCACAGCAGCTGAAATCCTCAGGAAGATTAATCTACCTCAACAGCCTATAAAGTCTTTATAAAAAGTAAATGGTCTCTGAAATGCACACTTGACAACAGCACCAAAATACTGCCTCTTCAGAAGTTAGTATATGAACTACAAGATACTAATAATTAGCAACTTAAAAAGAAATTACCTGCTTTTAAAATAATTTCTTAGATCTAATTCCAAGAAAAAACTAGGAAGCAGAGATGTATAATAATAAATCTGCTGGAAAAAGATGTTTCTAAGGGGAGCAAAACTATTTGTGCTTTTAGGTCAAATCTTCTTAGTAGCTTTGGCTGCTAAAAAAAGGATGCCATATATTTATGTCAGTGGTTGCAAAAGGAAATGCTTTGTTTCAGACATCTTGAAACATTCTGTTTTGATGCTTTTAAGTAAAGTGTTTGACCTTTTGCTTTTGTTTAAAGAAAATATTTTAAATGGTAAAAGAAGAAAGTTTAAAAAAAGTAGAAATTAATTAATAGCCTGGAAAAGAAATAAAGTATTATGTAGAACTGCAAACAGATTTTTCTGGTTGACTGTAACAAAGCTCTTGAAAATTCTTTTTCTCCCACAGGTTTGCATTTCTATTCAGTTCAGGGGAAAAAAAAACAAACATAAAATCCATTATTTTTGCAACTGGTTTGGGATCTTTTCTTCCCAGCTCTACACTGGTTCAGCTGAACAACCTTTGCAAAATACAACACATCTTACACTAGAGAGAGCTATAGCACTTTTGTCAGGATATATATGACACGATCATGTCTGCGAATATTATAGAGACAAAGAGTCTGGACGGGGAAAAAAAGGGCCTTCATTGTGGTCATATTAGACTGCTTGACAAACTCTTTAATTGAATACGTGCCTCTCCAAATGAGCTTTTCTGTATTAGTATTAGCATGTAAAACTAAACCATTAGAAGCAGCTTGGCCATCAGTAACAGACACAGTGGTGCTCAGGGTAATGGTAAGTAGGCAAAAATCTTTTAATGGATTTGTAGCAAAAAGAGAAGTTATAAAATCAAATTCCCGCAGTGCTAAAATTCAGATAAGGAACTTCATCTTTTAATTTCTCCAGTGAAGCCGGGGTGATCATCCATTATTAATCACTGAATATCCATGCTCCCCGAGTCCTCCTTTGAACTCCCAGATGCCCTGTCCATATTGATATGAGCGTGCTAAGACTGCATTATTATACCTAGCATAAGTGAAACCACTTTTCTTCACGTTAGCCCAAGCCTGACACGCAGATCCCCTCGGCCCCACTCCAGGTAGCTGCCTGCTGCTCCCACCAAGAAGATCGCACAGCCTTCTCCTCATTCCTGGTTGATGTGGGAGTGGGAAGCGGCACTCCAACATCAGAATCCTGAAGGCAATCAGAACCTAGTACAAACTTAAAAGGTAACAGTATCATGGGAAAATTTGGGTGGAAGAAAGCCGGCAGATCATTTAGCTTATTGTTTTTTGTTTCTTCAGTAGCTACACTTTAGGTAGTACAGAACATAAACCAAACGACACAGACAGATGTTCTTTTGATCCAGCTGGACCACATGAGGATAACCACCTTCATCAGTTTCCGTCCAGTTTGGTGATGGAGTAATTTGTTAATCTGACGACTACCTTCTTCCATCCATGATCAATCAGACTTGCTTTTAGCAGTTATTAAAACTATTTGATCAAACATGGCTAATCTTGCCTGATGTTGATTAGGGAATATTCAGTCAAAACATCCCTGTGGGAGGAACGGCTGGCTGATAATAGGAGCAGGAATGTGTTACAGGTGCAGCTACTCAGGTGGCATACATCTGCCCCTTGCTTTGCTCCTTCCAGTAGTTCCTGGTAGCTTATAAAATAATCATACTTGGAGTAAAAACAGCTCCATTTTCATGCTGAAGCCCTGAATGATGCAAATGCATCCTAGAACACTCGCAGGAAAGTTTTCATTCACTCCAGCTTTCACGGGTACAGGGAAATGCCTGACATTTCTAGTAAAACACAGGCCACCCTTTTACACCACATGTTCAGCACTTGTATACAAGCTCCATAACACCTAAATAGGTAGTAAGCATTTTTAAATTTTTTTTCCCCTAAAAACCTTCAGAAAACAGCATTGCAAGAGCTACAGGCTAATTATATTTCTGATGTGTGTGTTTTAATCACAGTATTTTTAATGAAACTTACGGTACAAAACACAGGTCTGTTTAACAACTGTGATTCGTTCAAGCTGCCGAAAGACTGAACCATCACAAACCACTGCAACATGGGGCAGGGGAGGGAAACACAGGTCACCAGCTCTCAGCTTAGCAGATCAGACAGCTCCAAATAGTCGCAGTCATCGATGACCGGAAGGGATGGTGCCACCACTGACCAAGTTCCCCACAACAGGCAAAACTGGCATTTTAACCCCAGAACCTGCAGTCCACACTTACCACACCTCAAAGCTACTAAAAATTTCCCAGTAATAAGGAATATTCACTTGTAGTGAAAAAAGGACAAAAATCTTCTATTAATGATCATGCCTTCCAACAGTTCACTCCAATTTTATAACAAATAATTTTATAACAATTAGTTAAGCATAAAATTTGACAATTTCAGATTAAATTGTTACAAGACAACTCCAGGTTTAGACTTCTGGGAGGTGGCTGGAACCAATAAAGACCATGAGCAAACCGAGATGGTCAGGAAGTTAACCCGCAAGAAAACCTACGAACTACACATCTTCCCCTAAAACTTTTTTTCTTTTCCCTTCAGACCTTCAGGCTAATAACAGAAACAACATGAGACCAGATGCTGCTCTGAGGAAACTTTTTGCCATGGAAAAGCTTTAATGCAAGTCCTGACCCAGCAACAAACGCCAACCGTCGCACGCCCACCATCAGGGACGACCAGGGCTTTTTCCTGCGTTGGTCTGCACTGCCCCACGTTTTAGAATCATAGAATCACAGAATGTTTTGGGTTGGAAGGGACCTTTAGAGGTCATCCAGCCCAATCCCCCTGCAGAGAGCAGGGACACGTTCAACTAGATCAGGTTGCTCAGAGCCCTGACCAACCTGGCCTTGAATGTTTACAGGGATGGGGCCTCCACTACCTCTCTGGGCAACCTGGTTCAGTGTTTCACCACCCTCATTGTAAAAAATTTCTTCCTTATATCCAGTCTAAATCTACGTGCCCTTAGTTTAAAGCCATTACTCCTTGTCCTGTCACAACAAGCCCTGCGGAAAATACTATCCTCATCCTTCCTGTAGGCCCCTTCAGGTACTGCAAGGCTGCTCTAAGGTCACCCTGGAGCCTTCTCTTCTTCAGGCTGAACAGCCCCAACTCCCTCAGCCTGTCCTCATAGGAGAGGGCAAGCAATGACTGGCAGCGAAGCGACACAGCAGAACCCACAAGCCAGCACAGCAGCATCTGTATTTTCAAGAAACTGAGACAATGCTTGATAATATTAAGTATCACTTCCTCAATACATCAGAAGTAAAGACATTTCGGGGAAGGGAGGGATTAAGTATGGCCAGACCACCAACGGGACTCTGGAAAGGGGATTTACTGGGGTGGCCTCGCGCCCTCCCGCTGCCCAAGGCCATCTGCAACGCCTGCTAGGAGAGCTCCTGACCGGGTTGGCACCCTGAGGGCACACAGAGCGCACCAGCTGGGAGCAGAGTAAAACTTCTAACGTTTAGTCTTGGTATAAATGCATTAAGCACAGCTTTCCATCCAGTTTGTTCACCTGTGCCATTTATAACCTTTTATTCCTGTCTTGTCTGTTTTCAACACTGTGAACGCCTTCCATTGCATTTGACTGTAATTTGGATTCAGTGTTTTCAGGTATGATAAAAAATACAACATTCTTTGCTTTGACCTTCCTGGGACTGTTACCCACCCCTCGCTCCCCTTAACCTGCTCCATGACGATCCAACAGTAACACTGCGTGTTTGCACAGAAACATCCTGATCTAGCTGGTAGCCCAAGAATCCCAAGAAGAAAATACATCTTCCCGTGACAACCAGAAGCACCAGGTACCTCTCATATAATCCAATTTCAATTTCAAAAATGTTCAAGTAGCACAAGAAAGGCAAAGAAAATGTGATTATTATGTGGACAAGATGATAGACTCAGGCTATTTTCAGCCAAACTTTCTGATTTATTCCACGGATGTTTTATTCCACATGATTTTCAGAGTAAAATCATCCAAAACAAAATTCTCAGCAAAACTGGTTTATGAAGAAGAAACAGTGCAGTTTCAGCATCCCAGCTCTCTTAAATCAAAGCAATACATAGGCAGCTGGGCCAAGCACATTCCGAAACCAAAGCTACTTCACGATTTAAGGAGAACTTTACCACCATCTGACTTTTCGCAGTTTAGTTTAAGAAAGTGCCTTGCCAAACCCCACCCCCCACCCCCAGACCTCAACCCCGACTGCAAACACTAGCTGTAGAAAGGTGTCTCAGTTTGACATGCTTC
>Ga0181612_123995_pt1 | contig 15386 bp, 8 predicted proteins | sample HoacroProtozoa21_FD_119630 | JGI IMG/M metagenome (GOLD analysis project Ga0181612, IMG submission 119630) | Hoatzin crop microbial communities from Cojedes, Venezuel. Combined Assembly of Gp0051906, Gp0051904, Gp0051908 | reverse complement strand
CTTTCACGTACTTCAATTTATTGAAGGGTCTGCTTAAGAGGTCAACACATGAGCAGCACAACAGAGTCCTCTTCTCATCCAGAAAGTCAGGGTGAGAGGCCATTTTGGCAAGTATAAATGTGTGTTGGTGGTCAGCTGAGATCACCCACTGCTTGTTTTGCCAGCTGCTACTTCAACCAGTGACCATCTTACCTAAACTTAGGGAAGACGCATATACCCAGAGCAGCCACCGACCTTGCCATGACTCGGAGGGATTTAATTTGACAACCATTCATATCTATTTCACATTGTAAAGAATACAAAAATAGACACAAAACCCATGTGTAAGGTGCCAAATGTGCAACAAATACAGCAAGACATTTCAGAGGGCAACATTCTTTGTTGCAACACGAGCCATTCAAGTACATTTCGTCCAAATAATTTAATGCCAAACAACAACATAAAAGTATACTCTAACACAAGGATTGTATTCAAGATTAAAGAGACTGCATGAATGAAGTCAACACTCTTTTGCCAGAGGAAGTTCAGAGGGTTCATATGACCTGCAATGAACCTAAAGCTTTATGTTTGATTCAACAGATCTAACTACAAAGATCGCAAAGGAAGACTTCTATAGAATACGGTATTATACAGAAAAATCCTCTCTCAGCCTATTTAGAGCCTCCAAGGTCAGTTTTTACTCACCAAGCAACTGAACCAGCAGCCAACCCCCTACAGACAGTCTGTCTCAAAGATGCTCTTCCCTTTCTCCTCTGTCCAGTGTGAAGGAACTCTGACACAAGGAGGATGCCCAAATCTGGGTCCCACCTTGCCACATAGTTCTACAAATTCAATCAATGCAATATAGAAGACACAGCCTATAATGGCAGATCCACAAAAGTCAACTTTGAAGGATTAAGATCTATATGATGTCTAAGCACTGTATCATCTCTCTTCATTTTTTCATGAGCATTACTCTCTACAGAGCTTTTTAGACCCTACTGGATATTTTCAGACCTTTAAAAAGCCATTCATCTTCATGGATATTCTTTTCATGGAGAAAATCATGATCCACCAGCCACACAACTCTCGCCAGGACTTCGGTCTGCTCATTTTGTAACTCCGAACCTTACTCCTCCCACTCGACACAAACAAGGATCACATTACCTATGTTGTAAACATCTTGCAAGTGACTCTGAGGTTGAAAGTACATTAGAAATGAGAGCCCTGGGCCATTCGCCCCACCAGAAGCAGCATAACGCCTTTATTTGACAGCTGAAAGTCAGTTCCAGCCCCTACAAGATTCAGACAATCAGTACTTTTTGGCCTAAATATTCAAAAAGGCTCTTACGAATTTTCAGGTTCCCAATGTAAGGAAATTTTATTTTCAGAAATCACTTGCTGACTGCCTGTCCTTGGAGAACCAGCCACAAGGTGCCTTGACCTAAATCACTACTCACTTTGATATGCATAATTTAAAGAGATTTCATGAAGTTGAAAGACAAATGCTACATTTCAATTCAGATATAATTTAGAACAAGATCAAGATTCACATTACACTCAGCAGAAGTCTAGCAGATGATCCGCAACCAAAATTTCAAGGAAACCTATTTTTCCTCACATGCAAAAAGAGCTCCAAGTTATTTATATCTGGTTCAACAAAGCAGCATCAATCTTTTCCTGTACATTGAGAAACTCAGCAGTTGAGACAAAAACTGCAATTCAAGAGACTGCATTTAATCGAAAGTCACTGATTGATTTACTGAAATCTTCTTCCCTTATGCTTGAAAGCAATCAGCTAGCACAGCAATTTATCAATAATTCATTGTTACAGCTAGAAAGCCTGGGCCACCTAATGCTACTGAATCTGAACATATTTTAAGGATATACTTTGACAGGGAAGGTGAAGAGATATATGTTGGCCTGACTTCTCCAAACCTGGTATCAGCAGCAAGGACAACAAATCACCATTTACACAGCACAGCAGTGAAACCTTGCACACGTGCAATGTTACCCCAAATGAGAGGAAGGAAAGGCAGAACTCATGTAATTGGTTATTTGACTCACACAGCAATTACCAGCTATCTAGCAGGGATCCACTAAGACTCTACAAACTGAGAGGGATCAAGAGCAGCATTTTCCATTGAACTTCCATATACCTTCATAAATCCCACACTCTTCTGGAGACCTTATGGTCTTAGGCAATGAGATCATGTCCTCTCCAGAGAGGACAAGAGCAGGGTGCTGCCACAACTTGCCACGTGCAAATGGAGAAGCAGCTATGCACTAAAAAGGTACCACCTCCTCCACAGCAAAGCCTGGGTCAGATTAATTTGACTTCTTTCAGATGTTAACCTTAGGATGAGAAAAATAGTGCCCTAGGACCATCTGCAGCTCCCTGTGACCATACAGGAAATAACAGAATCATAGAATCATGGAATGGTTTGGGTTGGAAGGTACCTTTAAAGGTCATCCAGTCCAACCACCCCGGTAATGAGCAGGGACATCTTCAATTCAATCAGGTTGCTCAGAGCCCCATTCAACCTGACCTTGGACAACCATCCTGAGCAGAGATGTTTACACTGGGTGAGACTTTTTACCTGATTACTTTCCTTGACCTTCTTCAAACCCGACTCCTCAAGGCTGCACAGGTACCTGTAACTCACTGTCTACAGAAGCCTCATCCAGTTTCTGCAGGCTGACACAGTCATGCTGAGCATGAACACAGTTCACAGCTTTAGCAGAGATGAATCACAGGCTGAGAATGAATCTGCATTTTGGGCATCATCTGATATTTTAAGGGAATGCTACTGGAAGAGATTGGGAAAAAACTAAAAAACAGGAAAAACCTTGCCAGACTGCCAGACCTTACTGCTGAAAGTGTTCCTCCATTAGCTGGAGGTTATAATCGAGTATCAAAGCAACGCTCAGCCTATGGGATTGACAAAGGAGGGAAGGGCAAACTGGAAAGGACCACACATGATTGTATCAAGCATATCTTCATGAGTCAAATCCATCTGGATGACTTTTCGTTATTGGATAGAAACAAACCCCTGCTCCTTCCCATTTTTTAAGATTATTTTTAGTTCATTATTCTGTTTCAACAAATCTTCTTTTTCTTCGTCCTGAAAATGCTGATGCTTTATAGCATAAGAAGTAAAGGCATTTCTCTGCACATGCAGACCAAAGGGAAGCCAACAAGGGGAACCTGTGGCTTTCCACATGCTTCTAACAAAGTCTGTCCTTGTCTTGCATTAATGATTATATACTTATTCCAGCGTACTTCAATTTAGCAAGGTAATTATGCTTGTACCTAACCTAAACCACATGATGAATATCACTGAAGTCCATGCCTTTTCATGTTCTTGAATATCCTCCTGGATCCTGGCTGCAGGAGGAGGTGACCACCAAGCACTACTGCTGCTGTGTCCATTCACACCAGGAGCCCACAGCGCATGCTTTGCCCTGACAACTATTTTCACCATCCATCTGTAAACTCCTGTAAGCTCCTTTGCCCCCTGACCCTCCGAAAGATGCAATACGTGACTTGTGGGTTTTTGTTCATACACAGATTCCCATATGCAGCTCACACTGTGAGAAAATATGTCCTCACCCTAGCTAGAAAAATCACTCTGTTATTCTGCAGCAGGCTTGGAGAGAAGGGATTATGCTTTGAGTTTCAAAACCAATTGTTTTCAGATTATTTTCAGGCATGTGACATATTCAGCATGTGACAGCAGTGCCTGGAATACAACAAAAACCCCATTCCATTTCATTTGGGACAACTTCTCTGGTCTCAAAATTATTACTAAAAAAGGATTGAATGGACCGCCAGTAAAGTAATCAATGCAGCATAAAAATGGAGCTCTGGAAGTAATTTTTATGGCCAGGTCATCACAGAACTGATTTTTTCATTTTCTTCTCTTCTTTAACCAACCGCCCTGATGGAAATTTAGAACCTCTCAAAGAGGTAATTGAATTCCCTTCTGAAAGCCATTCATGCATTCATGGCACTGGATTGCCAGCCTAAAGTGTGTGCCTATTTGGAGACAGCAACATCTGGCTTGCTGGTATGTGCCAAAGTGCATACTCTTTTTTTGATTACACAACTAAATCGATGGTTAAATATGTGATGCTAATGACATTAACTGCACAGTTTCTTTGTACTATGCTCCCTGCAGAGAAGTGGTCACCTGTAGTCGGGAGAGAGACCAGCTTTTCCACAAAGTCAGTCAAGGCATCTACAATCTGCCTTTTACCCATTCAGTATTAAAACATGCTTATTTTACCATGTCCTCAAAATCTCAGCTCCTAATATGCCATTGTTTTTGCATTGACAAAATGACATCTTCACGTCACTGCCGCAGAAACAATTGCTGGGTTTTGACAGATGGATGGAGGTAGAAGCCAGTCTGGTGTGATGTGGAAAATACGTCAACTGAATGTTCCTGCTAAATCAGGCACTGGTGGAAGAATTGACAACTTTTCCTTTACACTGCAAGGTTACCTGTTAGGAGTGAACATCCAGGGCGATGACGGACTCGCTCACACATCACGAGCCCATTGTTTCCAGCAGCCTGTACACACATTCCTGTTGGTAACAGTCAGTTCACGAGTGTGGGCGCTGGAGACTTATGCAATAAAATTCTGGTCTTAACACTGCACAGTAGAGAAGATGATGGGAATTTTGTGGCCAGGGAAATATCAGATGCACACAGACCTACAGGAAAGGGGACTGAGTTGCACTGCTATTGTCAGAGGTGAGGAGAGCTTATTCTGTCCATTTCACAACAATAAAACCTCATTAGGTTGGACTAGCCATGGCCTTAATTGGATTGTTTGCCACTGGTAGCACACAACTGGGGGCAGGGCTATCCAACACCATCAATCCAACAGCAAGTTAGGTCCACAGCTAATTTTATTTCTGCCAAAGGGATGCTCTGTAAAATCAAATCCTGCCCTTCCTGTGTAAACCCACAGCAACTCAGTACAATCAGCAAAGCTGTTCTGGGCATACACTAAAGGGCCTGAAGATGACAGCTGACCTGGGAAGTTAAAATTCAAGGGAGAACTCTCCCCAACTTTTAATTAGTTCCGAACCAGTAGTTTGACTCAGGACATCAAGCCGTAATTACATTTACGAAAACCAAGCAAAGAAACAATAGGGAGAGCATCTTTGCAGACAGTTTGCTCCAAAGGTTTGAGGAACAAGCATGTCTTGGTTGGAGAAGAAAAATCATTTCACCATGTCTCAGACGTTTGGAGACGATGTTCTCCATTTAAACACTTTCTTCTGAGACACTGCAATGGTCTCTGTGTATTAGAGCTATGCACATATGTCTGTTCAGTGTAATGCCCTGCTCATTTACTATCTGCTTGTTTTTGGAAGTTTTTATGTTTGAAGGGGATGAGAAGGTTACAAGAATTTTTTTTGTCCTAGGGGAAAACAAGATTTTCAGATTTTAATGAAAAACAAATGACTCAGTGATGGTGTACAGCATTTCTCTGGTACTATGATTAACTATTGTCAGAAGCAGAAAGCAAAAGCAGATATTTTTGTTGTAGTTTAGCAGTGACATCCATCAGCAATTTCTGCCAATTATCCCCTCAGTGTCTGTACACAGCCGCTCACTCCACACCAGCAGACAGCCGCTTCACTTACAATTAGAAATCTCAACAACTTCCACGTGCCTTCCTATCATTGCTACAAAGTGAAAAAAGTGGCAGCAGAGGAAGCAAGTAACTCATATTTCACATCCTGTAACTAATTTGGTGCAAGTGATGGGTCACTCTGCACCCTTGCACCTAATTACCCTTCCAGATGAGCAGCTCCAGCCTAATTGTCAGGGGAGGAAATCCGAATTAGACAGTCAAAAATCCACCTCTCACACACCCCCAGTACCCGCCTTGTGCTCAGGTACCACATCTCACTGGTGCGGCTTCCCACCTCCCATTCCTCTGACCACCACCAACGCACTGCGTTCCGGATCAGCACAGACACTGTGATGGCAGTGCCATGGCCTCTCCCTCTCACACCATCCAACGCCTGGGGAAAGACCACCCTCACTTCCCACGTGGGGAGCAGGAAAGCTCTGACCACAGTGACCATTAAGCACCTGAAAAATGGTCTCACAGCAGAGACAGATGACAGAGATACCTGTCAGGAATGGTCAAGGTGTATCTTGAGTCTAAGGACTCCGCCTTAGCTGAGGGATGACACAGGTAACTTCCTGAAGTCACCTTCCAGCCCTGCATCTCCTTGGCTGTGCAATGGTAACAGAGTTGGGACCTAGTCCCAAAGCACTACCTTCTCCTGATTTAAGATCCAAACAGTTGAACAATAAGGCCATGGACCTTGATTCCACTTGTAACTAAGATCCGGAAACAAAGAACAACAACCTAAACCAGTATATAAACAGCAAGAAAACCTGGCAGTAACTGGACAGACCAAGGATGCACCATTATATCAAAGAGAAAAGATGCACCTCACTCTGCCAACTGCAATACCGTAAGTCAGTTTTGAGCAAAAGAAACAAAAAGACCTAATGAGAAGGAGTTGGGTGCATCTGCATCGAACACTATGAGATCTGGCAACTTCAGGCATTCAGAATTAAATTAGAACAACCAGAATCGGACAGGACCATCTGCGCATGGCCCACATCAGTTGTGAAAACAACCTGGGATTCCACTTGGTGCTGGCCCCCGCAAGCATGTATTTGCTCCCAGCTTCTTTGGTTGCCACACAGAAGATGGTTTTGGACTGCACTGCCAATCTGGAAGCTACATCAGTGTCCAGTGCCTGGCATGATCTGTTAGATGAAATCTGCAGTCAAAGCATCAGTGACATCTGTTCATATAAACTTCAAGGTCTGTGAAAGGCCCCAGCAACACAAGGTGTAGCATTTGTACACACCAGCTGTGCTTGGAATGGAAAGATGGTGAGATCTGTATGCAAAGTACATGCAAATGCACCATGTTATTGTTAGAAGTAGTAGTAGTAATAATACTGAGATTTAACACACATGTATTGAAGAGTCCAGGAGCTTCCACTTATGCTCAATACAGCCAGGTCATATGGGTAGATATATATATGATTATTCACATTTTGCAGGTAAGAAAAGTGGGAAATAGTTCCTAAATAAGTTGTACAAAGGCATGTGCTCATGCAACGGTTGATTCTCATCTCCCCAGATCCCCAGCTGGCTGCTGATCACTTAGACTGGGTTTACCATATTAATTGCTGTATGCTTGATGCCTTGGCTTCTGCATGCAAACCTGATAAATACACTTGCAAGTCTCTACATCCACCTTTCCACACATCAGCTACACCTTTTTCTTACGAAGAACCTGCTCCGAGATGGAAGCTTTCTGGGCAAACCAGGGAATATGATGTGCATGGTCTGCATCCAATGTTGCGTCCTAAAACCTCCGACTGGGGACTGCAGCAGAAAACGAATCCAGGCTGCAATACCCATTATGTTCAACCAGTGCAATCATTTAAAAAAAAAAAAAAGGCCTTTGCAGGAAGCATATAAAGGCTTTGCTGGCCGTAAGCAACCTGCAGATTGCCTTTTTGGGAGCCCCGATGCACGAGCGCAGTGGCCAGCTATCTCTGGAGGACTTCTCAACTTGTTTCTTACTCAGGTAAATGGTTCCTCTCTGTATTGCTCCGGATCGAGACCCTTCCTCAAAACACAGAAAGACAACTATTAAAAAAAACAAATCACTGTTCAAATCTTTATTCCACTTGTTCATCCATCTACACTTTACTGCAATTATAGTTAAAAGCATGGAAATATTTTTTCCCTGTTTTTCTTTCCTCCTTACTCACTTTAAACCAAGAAGACTTTTTTCCGCATCCTCATTTCAGCGTAACTCAAAGAATCACTGCCTGTGTTAAAGCACTGACAAGGAATTCCATTGATTTGACACCAAAATTAATACACCAGCACCAGTGCGGGGGTGTAAGAACAAATCTTGGGAAACAAGTTTATTTGAGAACATCTTTAGTGGAACTGGCAGCTGGAGAGAGCAATATATTTTGAAACATGTATTTTGGAACATACTGGCAACATATATTTTAAAGTTACTGGGTGGGACATAATGAATTTAGAGTCTGAAGAAATGTAGAAGAAAGTGCTGCAACGGAAGAATGATTTTTATATGTTGAAATCAAAACTTCTACAACTTCTACACAAAACAATCTGCACTGATCGACAAAAAAAGTTTTACAGATCCACTTGGAGTAGAATATTTTGGACTGAATTCCGCTGTCGGAAAATGTTGCTGGCAACCTCATTCACCTTAAAAAACAAATGCTGTGTCAAAATCTCACGCTTATCTGTGACAACTCTGGAGTTCGAAAACACTGACGTTCAGTAAGGGTATGAACACCTCCTCCTTCAGCACAGAACACTTCCCATACAAAGAGCGTGCTTTTTGCTCCTTCCTTTTACCCATATGGACACTGTATGCAGAGCGAAGCCAGTGAAGGGCAGGACCAGGCACACAAACACCTTCCTTCCAACCTACCCAACTCGCAAAGAAGCCATGTAAAAGACTGTCAGACCCCTCCACACTGTGAAGGTCTCAGAAGGCAACTTTCCGGCTAAGTACCACAGGGAAAAGGCAAGCCCAGCCATCCCAGGTTGCAGAGGAAGAAGAGGGCAGCGTGGAGACACCCAGGAGTACGTCTGCACCCCGGTGTCCAGCCAAGCTCAGCCCATGCCAACAAATGGCTCCAGATCATGGGGACCCATCCAATCCCCGCTGCAGTTCCTGGGACGACCAACTGATTTTAGTGAGCTTTGGCTCAGCCTCCAAGGAGGACAACGGGGGTTCTTCCACACCAGGCTACCAGGCAAGGAGGATGGAGCTGGGCCATCAGATGTTTTTATTCAGGTGAAGCCACCACACACCTGTCTGAGGGAACAACCCCCTGGGGCTTACAAGCCTTTGACCCTCTACTGCAGTTTTGGAGCAAGGACTTTATTTTAAGCTTTTGCTTGCATGAAGTGTCCCTACGAGATCACCTCAATACCAGCTTCTGAACAAGTCCCTCGAACACACATTCAAAGGGGTATCCTTCACTGCAACAGACCTACGTGACTTTCTTCTCCGCAGATACGCCTGACCTGATACCAGCTCAAGCCAATCTCGGGATTCATCAGCCCAGGGTCAGACCAGATTTTCACCACTTCAGCACTGATTGAGCAGCAGATAAACACAAATCATTTGATTCAAAGCTGCACACCATCCCATTAAAGAAAAACTCTTGTTACCAACTTTGTAATAAATTATACCAGATGTGCCTCCAATAGTTTCACAATTTACACACTTTGCTCCAAAATAAAAGGTTACAAATCTCTATAAAAATTCCTTTGAAAATTAATCTTGTCATTGCTAAAATTTAGCGACATTTCCAAAAAGAAAAAGACATTCCGAGTTAAACTCCCATTTTATTTTCATTGCAGTAAATCAAGACTAGCCTCAATGAAAGCCATTGAGGCTGCTTTGACATAAAGTTGTTGTGAAAGGAGTTTAGACCCAGGACACTCCAGAAATCACTTATATGTATCTCATTATTAAACAATTATGACATAGGTTCTACTTTCAAGAAACAACGCAGTAAATCCTGGCTGGTTCATGGGTCTCCTAAGATCCAAGCGTAAAAGCAGTCAACACATTGACACACAACTTAATATCAAATTGCTTTTATTTATCTCCTACACCAACTATTGCCTCTCCTGTTTGATGGGTGCCTCCAGAGAGTGATTCATTCCAGCTCCCTGAGAGACAGATCTTAGGAGATGAATCACCTCTCGGAGGCGTCCAGCTCTCCTGCTGACTCCAGGAAGCTCAGACAACTTTCTTAGAACTTACCGAGGCTTATATTTAGATGCACCTGGATGAGTCCAGCTCTGACTGTCTTGGGCTCAGTGCACGGCAGCACTGCGGTACATGCACTAAGCACAAGCTTTAACGTCCTAGCCTGACTTCGAGCTTAATTAAGCACATTTGAGGAAGGGTCGGGTGAAAGCACATTTTCCAGGTAAGCAGCTGGGTCAAAAATGAGCATGTCTTGTTGCATTTTGTAACCCCTGGAGATACATAAGGCACCCCCTGACTGTTTTCTCCACTGCCCTTGGTGTCACAGCTCCGTCAGATCTCACCGCTGCCTTTCCGTGATGGCACATTTGGGATAAGTCTCCTCCACGCAGTGTCCACACAACTGACCTGGCCCAGGCACTCGCGCACATACAGTCCTCTCGCTGTCGCCGATGCCGTGCTGGTGAGTGAGGGCTGGCCAGACCGAGATGAAGACATGCTCTCAGATGTATTTGCTGGCTGCAGGTCTCAGCTTGATACACACCTCACGTGCTCCAGAACCACTCAGCCCATGCACCAACCCTTCTCGGCAGCTGTCTCTGCTCCATTTCTTTCCACGTGAGCTGCGTTTTCTAACCAGCGATCTGCAAGCATCTGAGTACTGAAGGAGCCTCTTGCCTGGATTTCACTCCACTATCCAGGAGTCAGCAGTTTCTGTGGTTCTACCAGAAGATATCTAGGAAGCCACAAACTTCAACAGCTTGAAAACTGCCAACATAGGGTGCACTGCTCCGCGCACACAGGCCCAGAGCCCAAGTCGCTGCAGCATCTCTTCCACATCTCCTCACCATACCTGGGAAGCAAAGGGAGGACAGGCTCAGTGTTCTTGGGAAGCCGGCTCCCCTATGCCATTAGGGTTCTTCGGGAAGCCGTGCTAAGACCTTTGCCAATCTGTAAAGCCGGATGCACACACTCACATTTAATGTATGGGTCCAGTATTAGTTCAGCTCGGCCAGCTTCACCCCTAGCAAGAACCTTTCCGTTTTCAGCCTGTCGGATATGACAAGTGCTGTCATGCAGTCACTTCCAGTCTATTGCCCTTTCTTCTGATGACGCCTGGATTTTCTCTCCCCGAGCAAACAGGCAGTGCAGCACTTGACGCTGCTGCTCCAGGCCGGCGTGGGCAGAGGGTTAAGGCTGGACTGAGCAGAGGCACCTGACAGCCGCTGCACTGGTTAAGCTGGAGGCAACCACGGCTTGTGAGCTGTCTTAGACCCTACGGCGCAGGGACGGTCTTTAATCCTCTGTCTTCACCGCCCGGCATGACACGAGCCTGGTCCGTGCAGGGAGCTCTCAGGGAACACAGAGCAGCAAATCAACCCATTAAGCAGCACAGCAAGCCAGCTCACTCGGCCGTCACACTGCTCCTTTAAAAGCAGGTGAGTGGATGAAGTACTATTTCATACATCCTAAAATCAGGATGCCAGGTCTATCAGCTCCTTCAACCTTCTTTAAGGCATTTTTCCCTCATGAAAGAAACATCAGGTAACTACCAAGCCTGCAGAATACTCGATATGACACATACACTCCCAAGAAAAATGACACAAGCTATTCCCTGCTCTATCAAAACCCAGCCCCATCTGTAATTCAAGGCAGTCCGATCCAGCCACACTGAAGAACTGGAAGTCACGCTCTGCTAACAAGCACTGGACCGTGTCTCTTGCTTTGTTTTTATCCTGGATGTAGCGCTGAATTTAACTGACCAAAAGAAAACACGATTTCGTGGCTGGTCGGCATAACAAAGCTCAAACCAGAGACAGCACACACCTTGCAAATTTATGACTCGAGTGTTCTTAATAACGTGCCACACCTGGTGGGAAAAGAGTTCATTTCTGGCAGAACAAGCAACTTCGGAAAGTACCACTTGGCTCTTTAAAACATCTGACACTGAATATAACACACCTGCAACAGTGCACTTAAAGCCTGAGATTTCTACAGTCATTTAAAACAAAAACTTGAACCCGGATATTAGGAATATTTTTAGAAAGCTTTCTTTTCAACTTTTGATCTATACCACACCCATACCTGCTGTCTATTTTCAGCATGCCGAGCTTTATATCTGCATCACAGCTATCAGCGCAGTCCTGTCCCATGCTGGACAACCTCACCACATTTCCCGTTGACACTGGAGTGTGATGTGAAGTTGGTATGCACTCTGCAAGGAATGAGGCTGTCATGTCCGATCGAGAGCACACAACAGATTTCACAATTTCTATCTTGGGGTTTTTGTATTAAGGAATCGCTTTAGAGCTGACACTTCTGAAAATAACGGGAGGAAAAGCAGTTTAAGGGAACAACTGCGTATCTCCAGCTGAGGGAACCAGCAAGCACAAAAAAGTTGATGCCTCTGTCTTCAAAGCAAAAAAGATAAATCTAGAGCACAATACTAAAATACTACTGAAAATTTGATAAAGTTATATGGACCTCTTTCATGTAATTTTAAAAGCCAGAACTGAGGTACAACTTTATCAGCTGTTCACATTTCAATGTTTGTTTCTTCATCAGAAATCATACACACAGCAGTTGAACACAAGCAATAGAAATTTAACTGCACCTGTCCTAGAGGATATTAAAGTGCTAACGATGCTATCCAAGCAGTAGTTACTTTAAAAATACACACACACACACACACACACACAAACATTCATGTTACTTTGCACGGAACAGAGCAGGAGGAGCATGCAAAGTAAATTCCTGCCTAAGGTTAGATATACAGGGAAAAAAAAAAACGCATTTACCGTCTGGAACAGGCGAATTTATTTCAGAAACATTGTAAGACGGTAATGGTGCCACTCTTGCCGAATGTTTCTTCATCCTTTGAAATTGCTCTCCTAGTCACACGCTCACTTCGCCTTCAGTCTGCATCGCTTTTGGTCCCGAGTACTATAGTAAACACTCAGCTATGGCTGGTGGCTAGATGTTGTTCTGGAGATGCTGCAGTAGGCTACGAGTACTGATTTGCTGTTTCCCTGGGAAACCATTTGCAACACATTCAAACAATGCTTGACCTCTGCTAACACTTTTCTTTCATTCAATTGTTAAGCACAGCAGATAAAATATAAATATATTAGCTATCACGCTTCGTAAACTTGAAAGTGCGGCAGCCCCTTTGCATCAAAGCAAGGATTTCACATCAAATATCTGCACTGTGCTAGCAAAGCAGACGGGAGATTTCTCAGACGACTGCAAGGGAATTATGCAATGCAATTTTCTGGTTCCTTACACTGTGACAATGTATGGCTGATTACAGTAATTATTTTAAATAAACTTTAAATAATGTAACTCCTATAGAGCCACTAAATCAGGAATGCCTTGGGCAAAAGAACCAGCAACACGCAGCTCTGTATCTGATAACGAAGCAATGGTATTGCAGGAGTCTCTTCTCTTTTAATGCCCTAGAAAAATTGGCACAACCAGGAGATATATATAGGCCACTGTTGGTCTACATTTCTTCCTCACTTTCGTTGAGGCAGCTAGGACACTTCTTTCCCTCCTTCCCCAACATCTCTCTCTTCTACTCCCTTTTTATTATTATTGTTTATATTATTGGAACTTGTTTACTTGAAGCAATGAGAAAGTTTCATTGAACAAACCAGTGACAGCCTGCACGACTTTTGTAACTCTTAGAAACCCTCGCCCACTTGTGTAACCCAGCACTGTGCTGGGAGCCCTCCTTGCCAGGAGGTGGTTACCAACATCTGTTAAGGGCTCTGGCTTCAGAGCTCTTCACCAAGAGAACTACTACTAAGTCTTACCCAAGAATTTGTAGATAGAAAGCATTACCATTGATATTCAAGGTATTTGCTATAGGAACTATGGGAAATACAAATGGAAAGGACAGACAGGCAGCTTAGCTCTACCAGAATCTGCTAGCAAAGCTGTCGAATTTTTAAGAGCCGCAAGTATATACCTTTTACCTATAGTCTCTGTGCCTTTGATAGCAACTGAGAGCAGAGATTCCTGTCCTGGGGCTTGGTCCTCCATCCACTACTATATTGCCAAACAGGGAGAAGGTCCCAGCTGTAAGAAAGGCCATGAAGTGATTTGAAAAGGAGCAAGAATCGCTGGTCCTGAATGTCACGTGCCAGGCTTCCTACAGCAGCCTGGAGGAATCTCACGTGTCCTACACAGTAAGAAGCACCGTGATGGGGTATGTGTGCAAGGACTCACCCATAAAGAGCCTGGGCTTATGGAGAGGCAGAGGGGAGGAAGCCGAGTCCCAGACGGATCATCCTTTGGATGCACCCACAGAAGAGCCTGGCACATGCAGAGAACCAAGCTCTGGCATCCTCACGCATGAGGCAGCTCATGACTCCGCCATACCCAGAAGGGGTAGGAAATGACCCTCGGATCTTTGGGGCAACCAACCCAGCAGCACAGGACACGACCTTAAATGCACAACCTTGCCCTGTGCATCCCTTTGATGCTGCTCTCTTACTCCGCTTTGGGTGACAGAGTGGCCTGCACTCTGCATTATTAGGGTGCGGTGACCAGTAGGGAAGACACAGTGGTTAACCCTGTGGAAGGGCAGGAGAAAGGAGAGACTACCTCACCACGCCTCTGCCCAGTGTGGAGTACCTGGGACACACTACAGCAGATGTCCAGGGACAAAAAAAAGGTTTCAGCTGCCTGGTTTTCCACCCAGCATGTCCTCTCCTGGAAGGCCTGGAGCTCTCCTTTAAGATCTTCATTATATTCCCTGCGACTGATAAGGCTCTCCACCATGACAATCTTTTCCACAGCATCACACTGCATCGCGTAAAGCTAGCCGGCTTTTACTGCTTATCTGCATGCAGAGGATTTCCAGCACTGTGTAACAACCGCTATTCCAAAGAAAATTATCTTCCCAATTTGCAGAAGGAATTTTATTCTCCCCTCCAAAGTGCTGAGAGTCAGCAGACTTTGTGATAATCACCAGTCAAGTAATTGCTGGCTCCCCAATCACAAGGCTCTCTATTAATATATGTCTAGTCCTTGAACATTTATATAATATAAACAACATAATAATATAACAAAGAGATTGTTTTTAGAAAACCATTTCTGCAAATAGGAGCTTATAATGGAATCATTAACGAACCTTAACAATGGCAATGGGATGAAACGCATGAGACAATGTCAAGCAATTCGAGACGATTCTTTCAGGCAATTTCAACATTAACAGCAGAACGTGATCGCATCTAAAAGTTGCTGCAATTTTTTCCGAAGGAAAATCCGCCATCATTCTAACACTGTAACTCAGGAGCCATATGCAAACCCACAAAACACTCTTTCAAGTACCTACCCCAGCAACCTCTGCTTTGTACAACAGTTAGAAGGGAAAAGAAGCAGTTACAAAAGAGTTTTAAAAATATGTGTGATTGGTACCTGTAACTCCCATCAAATATCGCAGCTTGAAAAGCCTCAGCTTCTCTGGCTACACAAGCAAGAGCTTTGGCCATCTGTTTCTGCTCCTACTATGAATAGCTAATTGCATTTCTGTACGAGATGCTATTCATATAGGTCCTGTGATCCCTCCTATG
>Ga0181612_163297_pt1 | contig 15388 bp, 6 predicted proteins | sample HoacroProtozoa21_FD_119630 | JGI IMG/M metagenome (GOLD analysis project Ga0181612, IMG submission 119630) | Hoatzin crop microbial communities from Cojedes, Venezuel. Combined Assembly of Gp0051906, Gp0051904, Gp0051908 | reverse complement strand
TGCTGCTGGGTATGACTTACGCAATTTATATACCTTTTTAATTAGAAGAAGTGGAGGTTATAGGCCCACTCTTCTATATTTATATCATTATCTTTGTGCTGACTGCTCACAGTGACATATTAAATGGCACAAAACTCTTGCTAAACACCTATAAACTCAGTTGTGTGCATCACATCCTACAGTCAGCAGAAGTGGTTATGCATTTAAAGCAGTTTTATCTAGAAACAGAAATTCTTACCGGGCATTTCTTCAGCAGCATCTGTTTTCTTTATTTAACTTAATTAAAAGCTGCTTTAAAATGCATTGACGACACCAACATTTGGATAAGATTATGGACTGATGGTTCTAGGTTCCAAGCTTTTGAAATACATAAAAGTTCTTTTTGAAGCATGAAATTACTTTTCTTGCAACCTATTCCTTAATTTAAAATTGCTAATCCTATGAGACTGGCAGTCCAAGCGTCTACTTAAGACTAAGCCTTGTTTGCCCACAGAAACAGCACTGTTGTGAAGCAAGAGTAAACTAATCAAGATAAACCAATTTTAAATCAGTGCATCATTCTTATGCACAAAATTGCTTCAGATTAGCTATGCCAGTGCAACACCCCACTTCTTTTAGGGCTGAATGTGTAGTACACATTGGTCTTTCTGTGAGCTGCTCTGAGCACTGGTTTTGCAGCTGAGGCAGTGCCACTGCAGCATTTAATACAGCCGGAATTCTCACATCTCCTGTGCTGAGATCCCTGCAGTGCCCTGGTGTCAGACTGGCTGGCTTCCTTGGGGTTTGCCAAGTGTTGGTATTTACTTGCAATCTGCATATGCGGGATTGAAACCAAACAGATAGTTTTAAATGGTGAGAGACATCTTGTTTGCAGTCTTTGATCACTTTGCCTGTAAAGAAGGTCTCAAATCCAGGTATTTATTTTTCTGTTGTAGGTTTAACTTAACTAGCTGGCATGATTTGTGTGCATTCCTGGGATTTTAAGCAGAAAACGCAAAGGTTGTTGTTAATCAGTTTTTTTTTTTTTTAATTTTAGACTAACAAATACTACATAGCACATCTTGAATGAGCTTTATTTAAATTTTGGAGTTGCTGAGGATGGTTAAATCTGTAGCAAAGACTTCCTTTTTCTGCAGTGTAATCAGATATCACTGATACCAGTCCTTCAGTCATGTGATTTGATTCTCACAATGGATGGTTCCTCAGCTTAGAAAACCTATTTTTTTAATGTTACAATCAGGTAAAATTAAAATGCTCGACCTCCCTTATGCATTCTAAAGCCAATATTGATGCAGTGCTTTTCTTTTACAAATCACTTAAGTGATCTATGAGAACTAAAAGCAGGTATTATCCCCAATAATAAGGACATTTTTCCCCTCAGCTCCTGAAGTTGTTTCTCAGGTCCTAGTGGCAGGGACATCTGTATGGACTAGGGACACTGGAGCCGTAAGGGTCTGAGCTGTCCCTTGCACTGCAGTGTTCTAGGTCTTTTGTTGCAGTGATTCACCATACATACTTCCCAATATTTTGACATCTAGAGACATTCACATTTATTGTATATATTTTTTCAAATGGCATGTGGTAATAAGGATGAATGGGGAATAGTCAGTCTGCTTTACAGAAGCCACAAAAAATGTAGCTTTGTTCTGGTTGAGAAAATGCAAATTTTTGTTTGTAATTTCTTTGTAAAATTCTCCGTGAAAAGACCATTTCCCCCTTAACTTTATAGGATGATCTTTGTGGTCATCTTTCCCTATTTGAGAGAGCTTTGACGTTTTTGTACCACTGGAAGAGACATAAGGGCTTAGGTTTTGTGCTCTTTGTCAAGCTGCCAGTTTGGTACCCAAAGAACCGAGCTACTTTACTGGTTTGGGTCGCAGTGCTGGTAAGATGAGATGGTGAAGCGACAGGGAAGAGGTGGAGTTGCTGATGGAGACCCAGATAGCTGCTAGATTCTATCAAATCCTCCTTGTTCATGTCAAAAAGACACCAGAATTCATTTCAGCTAGGACAGACTGGCAAATCTGCATAAAAATGTAGTCGGTGCTTTCCTGACCCTTCTGCTGTCTGATCAAGTTTCAGTCTACACAGCTCATTGTGATGAGGGTGTGAAGAGGTCTGAAGGAGTAAGATATTTTTGTCCTTTACAGAAAAGAAGGCTTTTTGATGCTGTCCTATCTGGCATATTACCTCCTGAAATCCTTTAAATGTATCAAGCTTATATTTCTATTTTCTCTGTAGCAAAACTTTCTTCCAGCAAAAGTGACATTTGAGTGACTTGTGGTGTAGTTTCCTGTCACAACTAAATTTCTGTGATGCTGAAATGCTGCCAAGAGATGACCCTTTTCTCACCTATTCCTTGTGCTTTGCTGTAAGTATTCAAAAGGAAAAAAGTGAGTATGAAGATTCACCATGAACAAAAGTCCTGAAAAAAGCCCCAGTCTGCTGTGGCTAGAGCTTAGTCTGAGCCCATAAGGTGAGAGGCTGTGAACCAGAGACCTTGACACCCTCTAAAACCGTTGCATTGTCTTAGGACAGCTGGAGCTGAGGATGTCTCGGAGGTGTCCCCTTGGGCGCTGACTCTGAGTGCAGCATCTGGGTGGCCCACGGGGGGGTAGGGGGGAGACTTTCCCCAGAGATGAAAGGACAGAGAGGCAGCTCTCTGCTGATTTCCCCCTTTCTTCCTCTAACAAAGGAGTCTCCTTATTCAGGTGGCATTTAATAGTCAGAAACCAATAAGGGAGTTTGCAAAACAAGCCTGCTGTTTAACTTGCAATGCCTGCGCTGTTGTGATGTTGTCTTAAAACACCAGCCCTGCTGCAGCCTGTGCTGGGAGAGGGAAATGGAAACTCTTCACTGTTGTTGCCTCTGGAAAGGAATACATGGCACACGATGTTGTATGGAAGAAACAATGCTTGGCTAGCTCAAGTTATTTTGAAAGATCCCCTGACATTATCATTATTTTTTTTTTCCCTTCTTACTTTTTCAGATAGCAGAAAGCTTTATAGACATGAAAAGTGTGGAAACTTGGGAACTTGGACTTATGGAAAGGATGTCTCCATAGGCAAAGCCTAAGTAGAAGGAAACAGGTGGCAAACATTAGTATTAGGGCAATTAGCTGTGTGGTTTGGGTGGAGCAATGACTGGGGAGGACAGCTTTGTGATTAAGAGGCCTGACTAACACCCAGCAGTCTGTTTGTGGCTATGCTGCTGGTGCTGCCTGGGCTCTCTGTTGCCCCAGCGGTGGGTGGGCTGCAGGAGTGGTCCATGGGACACAGCTCTGTCCCAGCTCCAGCAGCGGCCAAGTGCCACATCACGGCAGAGCAGTTCACAGAGGCCCCACCTAGCTGTGTGGGATGTTAGTGCCTATTATGTGTACGATTTTGCCCTACAAAATCTGTGTAGCTGTCTAAAGTCCTGTTACTGGGCTTGACAGCAGCATGCTTGTGGCAGGTACCCTTCTGTCTGAGCAAGGCAGGGCAGCTTGACAGCTACATTGTCCAAAGCAATTTAAGGTTCACAAACCTGGTGTTCCTTTGACATTGAAGAGTTGCTGCTGCTCTGGGTGAGCTCTGAGCCCACCTCACGTGCAGGGCAGACACCAGGACCCACTGCTGTCAAAGCCACGTGAGGCAGTGACCGCCACGTGTTGTGTAGTAACTTCCTGATGTCTCTCATTGCTTGAGATTTCAGGTACCTGTGGTTAGGTGCCTCCTCAACGCAAAGGGATTAAAACTCAAAGCATTTATTTCTCAGAGATAGTGTATTTTTTACTAATAAGCAAGATGGGATTGCGTTATGCTTTACCTAATTCTCCCTGAAGTAAGCAGGTGCCAGAAGTCTGGATCCAGCCTGGAACTGTACAGGTAATCTATAAGTGCATAAATAGAGTATGTCTTATTAGGTGTCTCCAGGACAGCCAGAGCAATGAGGCCTTTATCACTTCTGGTGCCTGTAAATGCTGCTGTAACACAAACAGGGTAATACTGCAAAAAAATGAAGGTAACTGAGAGGCAAAGCACTTACAGCCTCTTCATATGGGGAAAACCTGCAGCGAGGGAAGGGGCAAAAGCCCTGAAGTGTAATGGGAGCTGGGTAATCGCACACTGTGAGCAACACACACCTCAGAATCTTCTAGGCATCTCACAGGGATGCTTCAAAAAGGCCATTCATGGAAAGGTTGTGACAATCAATTGCAATCTTTGCTTCCATAAAGAGATCTTCAGGCCTCCTGGGAAGCGAAAGAAATGCCTGCAGAAAGAAGGAAGGTGAAGCCCAGGCTCTGTTTCAGGCATACCTTTGTTACCAGGCCTTTCAAAAGGGCTCATGGACAGGAGTGCTAAGTCTTGTTTGTGTTGCTTTTTGCTGGACTAGAAATACAGTGTTTCTTAGTGGGAGAAAAGCCTATTGGCTCAGTGAGGAGAAGGTTTTCTCACATTGGGCTTTTTCAGACTTTATGATGCTTTAGCCTTCATTTGCCACGCAGGTGTGTTATTTTTTACATGAGAGGAAAGTAGCAAAAGATGTCTCCGTGTGGGAAGGTGGCATGGGAGGAGGGTGGAGCTAGCTCTGCAAACAGGCTTCTTTCAAATACCACCCTGGAGAGGGAGACTGCAGATTTTTGGAGCCTGGGCTCCATGTGGTAGGTGGGAGGGGATCTGTGCTATTGATTAATTCCAAATTGTGTGGGATTTTCTTGGCATAAATGAATGGGGTCTTTGCCAACTTAAACTTAATTTGCCTTCTGTCAAATGAACTGTGAGAGCTGTGTGATGAGGAAGTTTTGAAGATGAGGGACTCCAGAATCTGCAGGGCTTGATGGAGTTAAGCTTTCCACTTACTTGGGAGAGGGAGCATGGCTTTTCCTGGGCGGTAGTATATTTACTCATTTAGTTTCTTTTGCAAAGTTTCCAGAGCCTTATTTAAGGAGCCCTGTATATCTGGTGGAGAACAAAAGGCTCTTTAATGATATCTTTGGATATTATATGCTCCTTACCGGGGATGCCATGGAGATGACGAAAACCAAAACAACCTGAATAAAAGTACAAATCCTGCAGGGTAACAACAGAGACTTGCACAGACTGGGGAACAGAAGGCAAAAACTGGATAACAGGTAGCTCTTGATGGACTCAGTCCTTGGGTTAGAGAATTTGTGCCAGTATCTAGGTGAGCTGTTCAACTGCCTTAGCACTGCACTGCACAGTAAGCTCTGCAGACAGAAAAACGTTGCAGGCTGTAGGAATGTGTGCTAAAGTAGAATTGAACAGACCAGTAAAATATCTGTTTTACTGAACAAAGAATTCTCAGTCTATGATTGACTTCATTTCATGTCAAGAGTAGAACATACAAATCTAGGCTCTTTCATGGCATGATACTGAACAATGCTAGCCCTGTAGCACAGAGAGCATACCACTGCTGGATTATCTGTCCTAAACGTACTTTAGGGAAATTTGGTTAGGTTTACTTTATCCCAACAAATACTCTTTTAATGCAGCTGTTACAGCAGTGCAAACCACAGATTTGCAATAAGCCTTGCTTCTGGGGCTCATCTCAAATACTGGCCTTATGAAACATTTTTTTGCAGATTTGTCTTTTTGCATCAAGCTGGAATGATACAGAGAATGGAAAATAATTTCATGATATTAGAAGACTCAGTGGTTTACAGACTTCAAAATCATGTGACAAAGGCAATTTAACATGTGTGGCAGCTTAACAGGTTAAGGCAACTCAACAGGTTTGGGGGGAAAACATGAAACTTCAGTTCCTTGAAGGGCAAAGAGAACCCACAAGGAAGAGAGTCGATGTTGGTTTCATTGTTTCAAAGGAAATTTAAGTAGATACAGGAAAAAGATGTGTTTTGTGTGGCTGGCAGGCTGGAAAATCTTTTGGGAAGATTTGAAGTTATAACTGGATCTTCAAATTGGAATGTAAATGGAAGGAAAAGATACTGAAACCTGTTTATAAATTGCTTGAGTTTGCAACAGTTACATCCTTGGTTTGTTACTACCAGCCCAAAGTGAATCCTACACAAAGAAGCAGGTATGGCCCACAAAGCACGTGTTATAAATTTATTGCTCAGCCAAAACTTGTTTTTTCCTGGCAAGACTGAAAGAGAACACCATGAGTTAACAACTCTGTCTCCTGCCCAAATTCACGGCTGCTAGCAGGTCTGACAATCAGAAGGCTGTGCATGGGGCACAGTGCTTGGGCTAAGGCATACACAGAAGAATGGAGTGGGAGAAGTAATTGTAAAGCCTGGTCAACAATATACTTGGTGCAGATGAGTCAGTGGGTTTGAAAGAGAAAATTGACTTTGCTCATCTTAAACAAATCTCAAACTCAAACTTTCCTTACTCAGCTGTCCTGTATGGAAACAGTGGTAAAATCAGTTGTATCACTTTCATCGTTATTCCTTGTCCTTGTTGCTTTTTAATTGTATCACAACATGAAATCCAGATAGCTTTTTTGGGACACCTATAGAAAATCCTTTCCTCAGCAGAAGAATCTGACATGTCGTGGGAGCAGAGTTGGTTTATTTTGTGATCAAAATGGTAATGTTGTTAGTTATGTCATATATTGGTGGTCCACAGTTCGGATGAATGCCTAGCATGCAGGGGCACCAAATGTTCAGAAGCTGGTATTTCAGTGAATGGTAAGGATGTGGTGTGGCTGGCTCAAGCAGTTATTTCTGAGATCATCTTGTAGCCTCTAAGTAGAGCTGCTTAGACCCAGTCAGCTATGGGGATGTTTGAGAAGGATCCAATACGTACATTAAAAATAGGAATCCTTCTAAAATGGTACACGCCATATAAATTAGTTTCTTTATCAGGTTATATCTATATCAGCTCTCAGATCAGACATAGCATGAAAGATACTAATACACCTCATGCGTTTCTTTTTCTTTCACCCTTTTTTGGGAGTGGGTGGGGGTGCCTTTCCCCCCAGTTTCATTGCTGGAGATGCTCCCCCTCCACGGTGTTGTTTCTACATAACAGGTGTGGGAAATGTACTAGAATGCATTTGTCACCTCATTGTTCCTGAAAATCTCTCATAAAGAATGGTCAGGAAAGAGGAGAAAAGCAGAGGACTACTTAGGTCAGAGTTACAAAGTACTGTGAAACTGGGTAACAAACATTTTAAAAGAGAAAAATACAGAAACCACCAAAAGTCACACTCAAATCTTCTACAAAAGGCTCTGGTACAATACCTTACTAAAGATGCTTTTATGTGATGTCACTTTTTCTCTTACTTGAGTTCTTTTTGATTCAAAGGGTTTTTCTTTTCTTTTAAATACAGCACTTAAATTGATGTGTAAAGCATAGAGATAATTTAATCTGGAGCTGTTTACAGTATGGGTGAACTTTTCCATTTGGTTATTTTAAAACAATTTCATTCACAGACATTGAGTGATGATGGGTGGCTAAGGGAATGATTAGACACAATAATTTTGTGAACAACAGCAAAGAGTTTTTATGTTATAATTGCAATAATTATTTCTCAGAACAAGGCAAATCCAAAGTATTGCCTACTGCACTAAAAAGGTCCAAACGTGGCTAAGATATGGTAATGGTGAGATAGCAGTGAAATACAGCTGCATTTCTGTTGTGTTATTGGATTGCTTATCTTGATTGCATTTGCAACCTTTTTCAGTCTCAGCAGAACAGTATTTGAAAGCTATAGAAAAGTATTCATTGCCTTAAAAGACTTAGTGTTGTCTGGCATCGAGCCAGTTTAGTAATCCTTTTTTTTTTCTTCTTTCTCTTTCTTTTAATCCCGTGCAAAAGAACAGACTGTATTCACCAAAATTATCAATGAAAATTGCACTATTAAGTCTGACTTGCTGGACTGTGTTTGGCAGTGGAGTTGCTCACAATGCTGTGTGCTAACAGCAGGCTGACATTTCCAGCAGAACTCCTTGTTCCAAAGAGTTTCTGCCATGGCTATGAATGGTGTGTCTCAGGTAGCTCTATGAGAAAGCAAATACCTGCTGCCTGGGTGTCAGACTTTATTTATTGGGCAGTCTGACACATTGCCCCCTGACAAGAAAGGTATTGACACCGGGCTGGATTTTTAAAGGGTGTTAGTCTCTAGAGGCAGATTTGGCTCTCAGAGCGTTTGGGAGACTCAGATTAAAATTCTGCCTCCGGCACAGCACACGGAGCTGGTTTAGCTCCTTACTTCTCAAACATGGCCTTCCCCCACACGCAAAATGTGGGTAACACTATGTGCTCTGAGCTAAATAGGTGCGCTCTGACTCCCTCCAGGAGGGAAGTCCAGCCGCATTGATTTCAGTGGGGCCGCTGTAAAGCTTTATTGTGGAAGGACGACAGAGAAATGAAACAAACCTGAGGCTGTAGTTTGATCAATACTGGGTGCTGGTACTGGCTGTGAAGCAGCAAGCTGGCCTTCCCCTAGCATCTAGCTCTTTGTCCTTGGCTTTGCTCTGTTTTCTTAAACTGTCTTTGGGTTTTTTTGATCATCTGTGCGTTAGCAAATCCATATGTTTGTACTCCATATAAACAGAAAGGAGTGGAAATGCTTTTATGGGAGGTAATTAATCGGATAATTGAACTTGGATAATTGCACTGAGCATTAGTTTTTAATGTATCTAGGTAAATATGAACTAGCCTTTTAGCAATCTGTGTGCATTGATCCAAAGCAATGGAAAATATTCCCAAGTGATTTTAATTTAAAAAGAGATCTTAGGGACATATATTGAACATTGTACATGGCTGTAGCTCTTGCCCCCCTTCAGTTCAGGGCTGGAGACTGTAGCTTTTGTTTCATTTACATTGCAAGTGAAGTCTTACGGTATTTTTGGTCTTTATCCATGTTTGCGTCTGAAACGGTGCCTGGCAGTTGAATCTGTATCTTTGCTGCCCAGACATTGCCTATTCATTACGAACATTCAGTGGAGACATACACGTACTCTGACAACAGAAATGCAGGACTGATATCAAGCCGTGCAACATCTGCTAAATTCACATGGGGAAAGGGAACATGAAAACAAATACACAAAGGGCACAGCTACAGAGATGGTAAATATTGTTTTTTCCATGCCACACCCAAACCAAAAATAGAGGCAGAGGGGCCCTTAACAAAGCTTTATTCAGGTTCCTGACAGCTGACAGTAACTGCTTGTTTTCCACTGAGCTGTAAGTGAACAACAAGACTGCCAGCTTACTTCAAAAGCCTGAATTTGCCTGAGACTTCTGCTTCTTTTACTATGAGTAGATCAGAAGTAGATGAGAAGAATAGCTCTCTGGAAAATTGTAGCGTTAAAATCATGCAAATGCGATGGTTATCAAGCTTGGATGCTATAAGAAGAGTAAGAGTTGATAAGACTTTTTTTGGGGGAGAAGAAACTGCTCATAATGTGGAGCGGCATGGATTTGCTGGCTGGAAAAGAGGAGCCGCAGGCAGGGGAGCCCTCGGGCTGGCTGCAGGCTGCAGTCCCCGGGGGAGGAGGTGTCCGGGCACAGCGGGCCTTGGGGAGCCCAGGAGAGAGAGGGGGAAACTGCTGGGCGGCTGCGTCAGGGTCTGGGTGGTGCTTTCTGCATCCTAGACTGTGGCACAAAGCTCAGGTGCTTAATAAGGTTGATAAAGCTGGGTGCTCCCAAATCTACTGCTGATAAAAGTGCTGCAAAGTGGCTGTGGGATGAAGGGGGAAGTGAGTGTAATAAATACAGCCCAGTCAATAAATGCAGTCATTGTAACAAATACAGTGGGGAGAACAGGCAGTCAGAGGAGGAACGGACCCACAGCCAGACAGGTCCTCAGGACTGTGGAAATGTGACTCCATACAGCTCATTTGGGTCGCTCCCTGCCTGAAAGCTGCCTGCAGAGACTCTGCATCAGAGTGTATTTCAAGAGGACGCTAATGCCAGCCTGCCTGGGCAAAGTGCCTTAACATCTAGATATATCTGTCCTGAGCACGGGAGATGGGACAGAAGTGAAATAATCTGTTTTGGTATGGTCTGGAGAGCTTCTGTCCAGCACAGGCAAACCCCTACTGTTCCCGTGCTGTCGTTTCTGCTGGCAGCAGTGTGCTGGGTAGCACCGACACAGCTCGCATCGGGCTATTCCTTTTTCTCCTGGCCCCTGTTGACAGCGTGAGGATTTGATACTATTCCCACTGGAGCCAGTATGAAAAGTTCCCGGGGTGGACTTTAAGCTGAAAGGGTCCAGTGTCATTTGGTGTGTGTTCTTCTTGACATGGGATACTCTTGTCCTCGTTACTCAGCAATTTTCAGAAAAGCAGATTACCTGCTACAGCAAGGCATTGGACCTTGTTTACATAAAATCAGACAATTAACTGCTCTTTAATATAAATATATAACTATACTAAATAGTTAGGAAATGATGCAAAGTTGAGCCAGGCCCATTTGGTAACACCAAAAAAAGCAAGCCCCAAGGATATGGTTTACTCCTTGCTGTCCCAAACAGAAAAGTAACTTATATGAATTAATAATAGCATATTCAACCAGAAATATTTTTCTAACCAGAAAGCATCTGTGGTTTTGCACCAAACATCTGTGGTTGAAGCGAAAAATTAGAAGTTAAATAAACTCGTGTAAAAATTGCAGACACAAACGTCACACAAAAAAGAAAACTTGGGCCTTTTTTTCCCTGCTTCCTGCTGTAAGAGATTAAATGTTTAGTTTCCAAACAATGTACTTGGCTCTTCATAAAATTTTAAAGTTCCTCCATATGTCTAAGTGAAAGTGACTCAGAGGAAAGCTCACAGGAAAATTGCTGCTTTTTTTTTTCCCCCTTTCCAATAATCCCTTTTGACCTTTCTACCAAAATTCATTTATTTTGTCCATTTTGATATCAGAATTTTAATGAGTAAAACTATATCATGTTTTATACCAATACATTCTGCTTGCCACAACTCTTCAGTAGCTCAGCAAAAATCAATGATTTCCATGCATCATTGCTTGGGTGTGAAGTTTCGACATTACTTCTCTAGCATGATCAGGTGCTAAATGAGGTGCTCCTGGTTAAGGAGCAGTGGGGATTTGGCCTCCTGGTCTGTGTTAGCCGTGCCCTCCCCACGCCAACTTTGTTGTGTGGCAACCACGGGCATGCTCTGCTGACAGGAGACCATGTATAATCCTCAGATAAACAGGGTCTGAAGGAGGAATCATAAGTTCCAAACAAATATTTATTGCCTGACGTTTCATCGTGTTTCAGTGGGTTGTGTGTGTTCAGTCCCCCTCACCTCTTTTGTGAAACGGTGTAAATGGAAGATGCAGACAATGCTGAGGCCGTGTTTAACTACGCACTGTGCAAACACAGCAGAAGACCATCCCTTCCTGAAAGACATGAAGAAAGGCTTTCCTTGGCTTTCATTCCGTAAAGCCTGAGAGCAAATAGTTACTTTAAGTAAGTTTATTTCCTTGAGATCAGATAGAAACAGCTGTATGGTAAGAGAAGGGTCTCAGCACTCACAAATGCGTTCCTTGCACAGTGACCACTTTCAACCAGGCTTTCCAAGGAAGCCACAGTTCACTTTCAGGTTGTCTTAGCTCTGGTTTTGAGGTAAAGAGAAAACTGTTCCAAACTTCTGGTAGTGTTTTGATTTTTATGTTTGCTTGACTTCCCTCAAAATCCAAGTGAAAAAAATCTCTCTTAGGTTTCCAATAATCTGTTTCCAAGAACCCCTCTCTTTCCTTGTTTATGAGCAAGAAGTATTTGATTTGTATGTCTTCCCCATGGAACAACACTACATTTGACTCTACATTGAGGTGTCAAAGCAAGAGAAGAGGTTGGTTGATTTAGTCAGAAAAAAATGTAATAATTGGAGCAGTACAAATTCCTGGAATAAGTGTAAAATCATGAGTATAAAAAATATCCGAATTGCTAGAGTGCTAGACAGCAAATGCCTCCTTTGTATCCCTTTCTTTAGGAAAGGAGTTATGGCTCCCTGTCATTCAATGGCCAGTCTGTTTCTGGTCACAGTGTTCATTCTACCTTCCAACCTACAAAGATATCTGCGTAATTAACATTCAACTCATTTAACTACTGAGCTACTAAGTGCTGGTTTACCATGACACACCCAATTTGTACAAACATTCTTAAAAGAGATTGGCCATGGCAGGCTGTTCCTAGTGTGTCAGGTACAACGTTCCTCCTCAGTGAAAGCCTGTGTAATAACCTGGCTGTTTATTTGGGAGCTGGTGCATTCCCCTCACTCCCCTGAGCTTTAAATTTAGCTTAGCAAATAAGCCCCTTATCTACAAGAGTTTCTAAGTAGATTTTTGGAAATTATTCAAGTTCAGAGGTCAGTCATAGTAAATGTGGAACAGTTCTTTTAAAGCATAGTGGCTTCTTGCTACATTCCCACCAGCGCAGTTGTGAGCGACTCTGCTGGGAGATTAGGACTACAATTAGTTTGATACAAAGATATTTGATAGCTCAGGCTAAACATACTAGGCTACACTAGGGTCTTGGTCTTCCTCAGCGTTAGACCTACTATGTTTTGAGATAGGCACCCTGAAAGTGAATGACAATATTAATTTTTTGAAGTGCTACTGGTGATGTTGTTTGGGCTCAGATTTTCTTAGATTTAGGTACTGGTAATGACAAAACCCTTTTTTTGCAAAGAAAGTTGAGAGATTATCTGAAGCAAGTTGCTGTAGGTATTATTATTCTCCACTTCTTCTTAGTATCTACTAGCATTGTGTGGGAAGAGGAAAAAGAGATGGGTTTTATAGAATAAACTGAGGAAAAAATACATTGCTTGCAGTCACTGCCCAGCCACTGTAGGAGTAAAACAACAAACACTGCTTGCTGCTTTTGTGCAGTGGGAATCCTCAGGGGGTGGAAATCTCATGATGCACTAGAGATCTTTTAGTAAATATAGATTCTGTAGCTCTATAGAGTGTAGTCTAATTAAATTGCTATAAAGGGATTAAAATGCTGAGTATTTAGAACACTGTCTGAAAACAATTACAGTTTAAAGAAAAACTGTGATGAGAAAAAGATCTTTGTGATAAAAAGGCTAATGCTGTACCCTGGAAAAATCCTTCAGCACAAGTGAAAAAAACAAAAACAAAAACAAACAACTCCTGCAGTATTGCTAGAAATTGTCAGTGAAACTTTATCACTCCATGTGAAAATGGATATGCTTTAATGTACTTTAAATTCTCAATCAACTGACTTTCCTCTTATTCCGTGTTTTGTAAATTTTTCTCTTTTTATGGAGCCTGCAGTACTCCCCATCTGCCTTTCATTTGCTTTTTAAGACTTTTTCCCTTTAAATGCACCAGATCCGAGGAGGGGAAATCAGAAATCGTGTAATTTCAGTGAGGAAGCCACATCCGTTAAAATACACTTTGATTGAAGCGACTGAAACAATGTGCAATTCATGGCAGAAGTAAAGTCAGAAGAGTTCTAAATCCCTTCGTTTCAGACATCAAAGACATATTAACTCCCCCTTCACTGCACATACTCTAACACAAGCGTTTCAATAACTAAGAAATGTTTTAAAATATTACTTTTTAAATAGATTTGGCTTAAAAGATTGTTTTGTTTGGATTTCTGCTGAGCCAACTGTGTTTCTGCGTATAAAAACAGTACTGTACAACAGGTGGAACAAGTGAGATCAGATATTTTCAGGATAAAACTATCAGACTATTTTGAAAGCTAAAAAAGAAAGAGTGCAAAATATGCCCTGTAAACAGTTTCTCTTGAAAGCACAGCATTACAAGTTTAAAGGAAGAAGAACTTCTCCTACCTGTAGCTTTTGTGGGGATCAGGAAGTGTAGCTTTTTTCTGATTGCAATCTTCCATGGCTTAGCCTGGCTTCTGCATTTGAATGTTAAATATGTAAGAATGCCTTGTTTAGCCTGGGAGTTTGCATGACCTCTTAATGAGACGCTGTAGTTGGTGTCATTGGGTATTAAGGCGTCATGTGACTGTAGATGAAAATAAAATCCTTTAAAGTTTGCATTTAATACTTCCTAGAATCTGTAACCCTTTACCTGCAAGCTGGATGAAAACCTGATAGAGCTCACTGTTTCCTGGTCAGGGTTAGAAAAAGGAGAGGAGGAAGAACACGTGCCAAGTAATTCCTTTTCCTCCGGGACAGTCACTTACAACGACCACAACAAAGTCTGAGCCCGTCAGTGTATTAATGCTATCGTTTGCATATTCTTAAAATTAAATCTCCCCATATCAGAAACAGTGCTGGAGGGATTTGGCAGAAAGATCCTCTGTTATGTTTTGCCTCGCTATGACATTTAATCCCCACTGATTTGGGTGATGCTCTGTAGAGGAACTCTGCTCGAACATACATTTGCAGGTATCGCATCACATTTACCTATGAAAGTTGCTGAGTTTCCTGGAATCATTTTGGTTTGGGTGTGGTGTTTCCAAAAGTAATATGAAAGATGTTCTGCTGCCACAGTCCAGTTAGGAGAGTGTTCCCTGTGCAAGAGGAGAGGTTTGACTTTGGCAATATCTGTGAGCAGCTGGGTCAGGTGTTTCCAGTTGTAATCTTTAACATATAGTGACATACCTGGAAACTGTCCTGAAAAGAACTGGCTCTAACATTGCATCATCTAACTGCACGTGTCACAGCCGGGGGCTCCAAACCTCCTCAACGGTACTTTGGAAATCTTCTACTCAATCCTCTGTTTGTTTGTTTGTGGCGTTAAGCCTCTGGGAAGCAGTTACACGAGGTTCAGCTGCTGTAGGAGTAGGTGTGCTGTTCTCACCCTAAATAATGGTGGATGGAGGGTTGCCTCCCTGCCTGGCAGGGGTTGCACCCTTGCCTTCCCTGTGGAAGGAGAGGGCTGGAGTCCTGCTTGCCTTTCTCATTCAAAGCACCCTCCTAAATTCCCACTTCAGCAGCGGGCTGGGTTTGCCCTGTTGAGCTTCCGCTCGGGTGGGCTGCAGGGAGCTGGGGATGAGACCTTCGATCTGACTTCAGGAGTGGGCTGAGGGGAGCACGGGCTCAGGTGGTGACACATCAGATGCCAGCGAACAGTTTCGTAACAGCTGCTTTGGGTATGCTTATTTTAAGCAGAGAGCCATGTTGTAACGCAAAGGCCAAATACCATTTGCACTCTGTGAGCTAGCAAGTTGCAGAGCTCTGCAACAGCTCTTTTAGCAGATTTTAGATTCTGTTTTCCCCTGCAAACTTTAAGTGCTGGATGAAAAATGGACTTTGAGAGCTAGGAAATGTCTTATACAAAGCGTTCACTAAACTCCCAAAGGCTCTCTGGTCACTGAGTAAAGAATTGCCGGGCTATCACGTCCCCAGGTTGTTAGAGGTGGTGAGGAAGGTGGGAGACGCAAACTGCCGGGGGCTGCCTCTGCAGCGTGGAGCGTGGCACTGGGCACAGCCCCGTGCATGCTGTGTGCCCAACGGCAGCCCCGC
>Ga0181612_127414_pt1 | contig 15388 bp, 7 predicted proteins | sample HoacroProtozoa21_FD_119630 | JGI IMG/M metagenome (GOLD analysis project Ga0181612, IMG submission 119630) | Hoatzin crop microbial communities from Cojedes, Venezuel. Combined Assembly of Gp0051906, Gp0051904, Gp0051908 | reverse complement strand
AGCTAAACCATGCACTCCTGACATCACGGAAACAAACAAACAAACAAACAAACAGAGAGGAAATCCCACTCTGACCTACTGTTCACACCTTTTTCTTCTGCAAAGGGCAGAGCTTGACCCCTTCCCCTCCTCACAATGAAATTAGCTAAATTTGCTTCTGAACAGCGGGGTTCAGTCACTTTCCCAGAAGACTGCTACTAATTAATACGGTTCTCTGAGAGAGATTAAAGGTCACAGCGCTGACAACATCCACCAGCGCTATGGCAGACCTTCTAATTTATGCTATCAGAAGTCCTGCAGTTACTCCCCTGGGAAAAAGCAGCAGTAAAGTTTGACAGTACATATGCATTCCAGATAATTCTTAGACTTTCTCTTCACCTGTTTCACAGTTGCACATGGAGCTGAAGTGACATTTATCAACAGTTCTTACTAAGATTATTTTTCACTTTCTGAAATATGTGGTGGTCTAGTGAATAAAAAAAATCCCAACCTTCAAAAAACCCACATTTGTCCAGCCATATTTCAATGACTAAACTTATTAGTAATTTACGTGCTATTTCTCTTTGCATATTTGAACACCTCTCAAACAAATCTGTTACTTTTCTGTTCACTGAATGAAGTTAAATCTTTGTTATCTCTGTTCTACTGATACTTTCCCATTATAATTGCACTTACTTTCTCCTGATCTGTCGCACAAAGACTCAAATAATTGAGGACTTGAGGCTCCAGCACACTCAAGGATTCCAGCAGGGCTGGGATAAGTTTTGGTGCATGAGGTTTCAGCATAGTCCCAGCACTTTTACTGATCTTCACAAGAGTGTTAATGCTGGAAAAAGATCAAAGGGAAAGTCAATACAGAAACACACATACTTACCTGAAAAACCTCTCTGGTCTACTTTAATTCAGTATCAACAAAAAGGCCAATCCAATTCTCAGATACACCAATATAAATCTACCTGCAAACAAAAATCCGTGTATTGTTCTGCTTAAGCAAAATCACACCCTAGTCCTGAGCCTCCAGCTGATGCTATGCTTTGCACAGAGACGGAGTACTTTGGCCAGGGTATCACAAGGGGAATGGGCAAAGAGTCAGTACTACATATAGATGTAGGAAGAAATAACACATCTTCATGTTTTAAAAAACCTTTGGGCAAAGTCATCCCAGAGACATCCATTGTCTCTGCCCAAGAAAAAAAAAAATGAAAATGATCTGTTTAAATGCCACTTGTCAGTTTCAGAGTGACCGCACCTCTCAGGCTGCATTTTGACAAAGGGTTTTCGTATATTCAAAAGGGATGAAAAAAATCAAGAAATATTCACTATAATTTGTTAGGAGCTTTCTAACCTTCCTGGATAATCATGTTCAATAAAAGACAATTATTTTTGCAAAGACCAGCTACAATCCAGGTCTCAATTTTCCAACTTTTCTGTCCTTCAAGCAAACAAAGGAATAAACAAGGTTACAAAGTGACAAGCATATGAAGTCGCTACACATCAAGGAACATCAAGCCATTACGTGAGGTAAAATGTATTTGAACAGCATGACCAAATGCAGTCATCTCTGCGATGTGAACCGCTGTTACTCACAACCAGTCACAAAATAAGACCTGGCTATTTCAAAAACTACCGTGGGATTTTTTGCTTACAAGCAGAACAGATATGCTTGTCCTGAAGGACAGTCTCAAGAGCAGCAAACTGCTTTCAGATCAGTTCACCAGTTGTACACAGAGAAAAGAACTTCCTAACTTCCTGCCGGGAATCGAATCTGGGCATTTGCACAGAGGCCAGGTACTCCCAATAGACAGGCAGAGCTCCCGGGGCTGCTGTTTGAACTCTGTGAGAGACTCCGCAGCAAGGCTGTTTTGGAGAGAAACTTGTCACTCCAAACACAAAGAACATCCTGTAACTCAAGTGAATAAGCTGGGTCTCTTTGGGACAAATCATGACCTGACCCCCAGGGAACTGACATGATGCAAAACTAACCTGAGAGATCGGACTTCAGCAACTGTGCTTATTATTCCTTTATCCAAGAGGCAAGGGAGCAATACAGCTATCGTCTTCTGACCCGCTGCTCCTTTAGAGGGATCACACATTTTCACACAGACCTGGGGACAGGTGAGAATCAGTGTTGCAAGTGTGTACAGACCTTCTGCTCAGATTACATTAAAGTCCCTTCTTTGTCAGGCAGAAGAAGCCAACAGCAACTATAGCTCAGCCAAACTCAGGCTCTGTTGCACCGTCATTCTCCTCTCCAGGAGGTACGTAAGTCCTAAGACACATCCCTAAAAGGAGTTTCAGCTATGGTCAGCTTCCAGAAGAGGCAAATTCAGAGCCCAGCAGGCCTTGATCTGCATCTGGATGAAGAGATGGACCAAATAACCTCTCAGCTGAGGGACAGCCTATCTCAGCCACCATGCTGCAGAGCAGCAAGTCCCAGATGAGAACAGATTCTGCAACTGCAACAACATTTTGGAATCAAATCACCACTTGTGCCACTGAAATGTCATGTTGTGCGCATTGTGAAGGTTGTAATTTCAAACACAGCTCTTTAATATCCATTTCCACTGATGTGACTTTTTTAGAGGAATACCAAACAAAATATCAAGTGATACATGTACTGCACCCAAAAAATCTTGTCTCAGTAACAGCACCACAGAGTGAAGTCCAGACTGGATTACTTTGTTTCACACCTGTGAGGTTCCACGGGGCTTGGTCAAGCACATCAGCTGGGCTTGGTCAACCCTTGGAGTTACAGGAAGTTTCCTTAAATCCCACCCCCAAGTGGGAAAAAAATGGACATCAGACAAAAAAAACCAGTTCGCTATATCCCTCCTTCGGTTGTATAGAAGGCATTCTATACATCACATTATCCTCAAGCAGCAGAACCTCACCAGCATCAACAAAAGAACCGAAGGGTAGGTGGTCAAGCTTTTTCATGATTGCTTCCTAGATGGCTGTTCTGTTTATCACAATTGCACCTCATACTAGAGGCCTTTTCAAGACAACAGTCTGTGGTAAACAGGTCACTCCTGCAGGTGCGATAGTGAATGATACCTGACATCAAAACCGTACATGTCTCTATGTGCAAACCATGAAAGTAGAGTTTTACCTTGCTTAAAGTCTTTAGGGCTAGCTCTGCTGCCTTTCGCACAGTCTCCTGAAAAAGAAGTCAACAATGCATTGTCACTATTTTTAAATCTTCTATAGAACAATTCATACTAGTTGGTAAGTATAACACTAGCACTGACAAGACCATATTCATGGCTAATACTTAGTATAACATCTTTCAAAGAAATTTTAGCTTGGGTCCTGCTGCGTATCTGGTCTACTCAATGACAAATACATTACCAGTCCTGCCTGACACCACCAGGTTCTCTGTGCTTCTGTTCACATTTGTCTCTGTAATATTATTTTATTGGTTGTCCTTTTCAAAACAAAAAACTGCCACAAAACTACAAAATGACAAACGAACAATAAAACTCAAACCCCAGAAAACCCAACGGAACCTCCTACTGCAAAAAGATGTATATACTGCTTTGGGCATGCTTTAGCCCCTCCTCAGTTTAACAGCTGTTGCTTAGTGATCCTTTACTCAACTGAATATCTAGGACTAGAGAAAGATGGACTAAAAGCAAGCAGCCAAATTAGTGCAGCTCTGGTGGAATGTGACAGCACCACTAACTAGACTCTTTACTTGTATTGATGAATTAAGCAGTATCTAGCTGCTATAATGTTCCTGGGTACTGAAGCACAATCACCTGGACTGGTAATGTCTTCGAAAAAATCTGGCCTGCCACAAGCAGACCTTCCCAAACCACTGCCAGGTAAAATTCAGGAATTAAATCCTTCCCAAAAGGCACCTTGCAGGCAGTTGCTCTATTTTGGAAGCTAATATAGCTCATTAGCAGTGAGACAAAACTGCTCAGTTGGTTTCAGTGCTCAGGAACATTTCTGAACACACTAATCTACTAGTACGGAAGCAGCTTCCCGGTACACCACAGGCTTTGGAAAACAGCTCAGCCTTGCTTAAGCTTGAGCAGAGAACTCTGGATCCAGAGAGAATGCAGCTCAAACATGGAAGGACTTGAGGACTCTGACTTCACATATGTAAGTCATTTAAGCACACAAGCAGCCCAAAATAAATGTTTCCATACTCCAGATATAAGTAAATACATAGTAAAACTTTTATATCCAGGAAAAATCCTGAACCACCAAGAATAAGCACAGCAGGAATGAAAACGAACACTTAAAAACACGAGAAACATACACAAAGAATTTCCAAGATGGTATGGAAATTTTAACTGCAAGGGGCCTGAATTTCTAGTCTGCTTAATACACAAAACTCCCATTGGTTCAGCATGACTTCTCAAGAGAATCTCTCTTTAAGCATCTCAAAGCTTGATCACTGTGCTTGCTGTTGAAGATTCCTGTACAATTATCAGTTCCATTACCTTAATGTCATCTTGCACTCTGAATAGGATTTCCCAGATGTCTGGAAGCTTGTCTATAATGTCATCCAAAGGTCTTCCTCTTAGTAAGTCATTCAGTGCTAGACAGCTGCAAACAAAGGATTTTATTTCCTTCACATGCTGTACCTCTTTGATATAGGGCATATACAGATAAGTTTATAAATGTAAGTAAATGGTTAAAAAAAACTGAGAAACTGAGAACTGTTTCCCCAAACCCCAAATCTACTCGGTCATAGGAATGTCTCCTTTAGCAGAAGAAAAACATTCAGGCAGGCAGGTGAAATCTGTAACAGGTGACAGCAAGTGAGAATGGCTGCTGTGGTGAAAATTGCTATTGCGAACATTCCAGTTACAAAATTGTTTCAGATTTCTTTTCTGTAAGTATAGGATAAGAACAAAACAAAATGGTCTAAACTCTGGAACTGAAATGCAAATGGAAGTTTGCAACACGGCATAACTACAAACCATTATAAACAAAAAGCAGTTTATTAAGAATGCTAGATCAACTGGCATCCTGCTACACAGTACGTATACAGCCAGACTGCCAAGATTTTCTAACATTAAGCAGTATTTCAGGTCCAAGGATAGGCAAGAACTCTGTGACCAGAAAATTCCTTCTTCAGAGAACTGTGTTTGGTGTCATGCTCAAGCTCCACGCAATTAAAAATTTCAGGCTCAGTGAAGCAAATAGCTTCAAGATTGTACCACACCTGAAGTGCAGACTACAAGACTGGGCTCTATCCTGATGAAAGGACGTGTCCTTTTTCCCCCCTCAACTTCTTCAAGTTAACAAGTTTATGGTGAAGAAGAGAAGAGAGTTCAAAGAAAAATCTTTTTACTTTTCCTAGCAATACCTGGATTCCCTGATCCTCCATAGACTGCTGGTTAGGTTACTGATCAAATCCTCAAGAATTTCCTTCATGTACTTATCAACCTGTTATTAAAAAAAGGAAAAATCATGAAACAAGCATGGACCATGCATCCTCGTCCTATACTCTGGGGGGAAAAAAAAAAAAGGTCCTCTTGGAGAATACAACCCACTTTCAGCCACTAATGCTTGCCAGAGCTGACCCCGCACAAACTTACTCTGACTTTGCTTTAAAAATGCCTTTCTCTGCACTGCTTCAGGGCTTAACACTGTGACAGAGACAACGAGAAAAGAAGAAAGTGCCTCAGTCCTTTACCAACTGAACTGTTTCAATGTAGCACCAAACGTATTTACAGGAGAAGCAGTCACGCTTTGATGAGAGATCAGAGCAATTGACTTCACATTAAGATCAGCTTTGCTAGGAGAAAAGATTTGAAAACCCAATTCCAGTCCTTTCAGAGCCAGAGCAAGCGCATCTCACGAAAATCACTTATTCCTGAAACTTGTCTGGGAGGAGTTATCCTCAAACTGGTGGAACAGCCTCTTTCCATAGGGTTCCTTCCGACTTAAAAACTGAGGAACGTTATTGAGATGCTCGTGCTCTAGGAAGGGCATATTAGGTCATTAGGATTCCTGAAGAGCTTCTCATAAGCAGTATCAAAGCAATACCGAAATATAGAAAGACCCCACTTCAAATAAATCATAGACTTTAACGCCGGCCACACAAACAATGTCCGTGATGTCCTGTCACACGTAAGAGGCAGGGCAAAACCTCTGCGCATCCTCCAGTTTTTCCATGGATTCAAGCACCTCTTTCTCTGCAGGACAATACCTCACCCCTTCTTGCACAGTCCCTCCTTTCACAAGATGCAACTGTCCCGTGAGGATCTCTGAGATGCTGCTGGCTAGCAGCAAACTCACTGCTCTGCACTTTGCTGCTCACTCACCATTGACTTGTCGGTGACCAAGGCATTCCAAATGCTGGTCATTGCCTGTCGAATGCCCAGGTTGGGGTCAAACTGGTAACGGTAGAGCCGGGGAAGAAGTTGGGGCAAAAATGGAGCCAGCTGCTCTCCAGCCTTGGCAGCTATCACATTGAAACCAAAAGCTGCTCCCTGAAACGACGACAAAAGATTGTATGTTGAAACCATCTGCTCACTCGTTCAGTTATTGTCTTGGGCACGCCACACTCAGTGGCAAAGTTGACTGACACAGCTCAGGTTTAGACCAAATCAAAAGGACTAGAACGGTACCAGAATCAGCCCGTCATCAGTGCTATAGAACTGCAGCGATCTCAAGCATATAATCTCACTCAGCAGACAATACACTACTTCAAGACTTCTCCACAACCTTCATTTCAAGATACTGATTGACCTCATCTGCAAAAGTGGTGGTGGACAACTAGAACTACAAAGATTTGAGCATGTTCTTCTGAAAGAGATTCTTTCCTGGAAAAACTGTTGAGGGTGGGCCACTGCTTCCCTACAGCTCTAGAATAACTTAGGAACTGAAAAACTAAAAATAAAACAACTCTACCTTAGCTCTACAACCTGAAATTTCTGGGGGTTATCATTTTGCATCTGAAAGTCAGTGTTTACTTTAAATTCAAGTATTCTTCCATACTCTTTTCTTTCTCCAACGCTGTCAATTCTAACACAGTGGAACTGCTGCTTGCCCATGAAGTCCCATGGGATTTGGCAGGAGAGCCCAAAAAGAAATTGCCCAATACAGGCAGTGCAGTGACTGCCTCTGATGACCTAATGCTTCCTGACTTGCAGTGCCAAAAGCTGCCACTCAAAACCCCACGGTAGGGATTTCACAGAACTGAATGTGCCGTCTGGATTAGTCTAAAAAAGGAAGAGTAATAAAGAGAAACTCTCAGTTAAGACCACTGCTATGAAGACCAAGAGGCTGCAGAAAGTATAACAAAAAGGGAGGCGTCATCTGCAAGGCCCTGAACAGCCTGCTCTGCCTAGCTCTTGGGCAGAGGTTTGGAGCACAGACTTCCAGATACCCCCTTCAACCTAAAACAATTCTGCAAATTCCTCAAATACCAAAACTCAACCTACAGTTGCTGACTGGATTGTTTTGACTCATCCTGGCTGCTGAAATTCCACAAGGGTCAGGAACCTAACTATGCTTCTGTGCTTCTGAAGTCCCAGTGCAAAGACAGGGAAGTCTCGAGAGACATGCTGACTTGTCAAACTCTGGATGAAAATTGATGCCGGGGCTTGTTTTTTGCACTAAGTGGTGTTGCAAGTGACACAAAATCTCAGGTAGCAAGCATGAAAAAGCACAAAAGGTGCAATACAGAAGATGCAGCAACCTGGGTCTTCTGCATGAAAGCACACGAAAGGTGCTCTGCTCACTCTCAGGGACAAAACAAGTTCTTCCACGCTTATGTAAAGCCAGTGAAAAAGCCCCTAAGTCAAAGCTCTGAAAATATACTTAAAATTCATGATGCTACTCTTTTTTTTTCCAGAAAGCATATCCAATAGTATTTTGGCATTGCTAAAGGTTCCAGTAGCTTTAAAATATCAAGACTTGAGTTAAAAAAGGATACTTCTGACAACAGTGATAAAACTTCTGTATTGCCAACTGGCTTTATAGTAACTTGTTGCCGAATACTTTTTGGTCTGCCTTTTTACACAACAAAGGTCACTTTCCCTGGCATCTAAAAATCAACCAGTTTAGAAAATATTATCTCACTGTTTGAACACATCAAGACTTGGCCTCTAAGCACACTCCAAAGTAAAAGGAAAGGATGACAGGCTGATTCAGAGAGCAATATAAAATGATATGAACCTTGTGACACCAATGTTTTGTTGTAAGAATCTCAAGTAATCCTAGATTTGTTTCTCAGGCCATTTGCATTGGACCTGACACCAAAGCATTAATAAACGGCCTCCACATGCAGTTATCTATAGTTTATATAACCAGAGCTAGCGAAACGCAGTTATTGCTTCCAGAGTTCACAGTGGGAATGAAAGTGGTACGAAAGCAGCCAATTACCTTCCGAGAATTCCACATGGCGTGATGGTTGGCCAGATTCATAAATTTGTACACCAGGTCTGGTTGATTAAGATCACTAGCCAGTGAACAAAGCTCCTTGTAAGTGGAAAGACCTTGACTTTGGAAAGCAGAAAGGAAATCAGTGTCACTATTTTCAGCTACAGAAATGCTATAATAGTTGAAGCCATAGTCACATCACAGCCTAATGCAGACAGAGAGAAGTGAATACCCTATCTGTAGTACAAGAGAAATAGTTACGGTAACTTCGAGAACAAGCAGGAACAAAAAGCTCAGGAAGCAGATTTGTAAGTAAGGCAATACTGTTTCAGCACTGACTGTGTGTCTGTCGTTGAGATTGTCAGTAAACTTACCCATCTGGGGTTTTGCTCAGGCCACCCTGAAACACCACAGTTTCTCCAGTCATCTCATGTTTGGCCCTGGTAGAAAAGAGGTCCAGTATTAGATTTACCAAACTCTATCCTTGAATGGACTGCACACTACAGAAGAAAACCTGTTTTGCTTTATTAACTCAGTAACTTCCCATTCTTTCAGCTCCAGTCCCACAAAAAACACACAGGTGTGCCAAGCAACACACTCTGCAAGGAATCCCATTAACTGTACGATGCGTAATGTTAAGGAGATGCTGCAGAAAGTGAGGGTTCTGCTGCGCAGTCAGAAGATAAAAAGTCAAAACACGGAATGACGGCTTTTTATTTCTTCCCAGACACAGTCTATATAATGGACAGCAAGTCTCTACTTCAAAATGAAAAAATTCAATTTTCATTCATCTAATCTCTTCCTGTTTACCACCACCACTGGATCCTCATACTCCCAGCCTATTTTTTTGTCATTCACAGCAGCCACACCTGCATCAGATCAGACAGGAGTAGGCTGTTAAAGAGCATGTCCAGCACTGACTGATACTATTATTAGCCAGGAGTCCTCTAAGACCACGATTTTTCGCACTAAAGCTGGCAAGTAACCACTAACAACACTTTCTCAGCAAAACATACTTCTCAGGCACAAGCAAGTCCCCATTTCTGCAACAGAGTTGCTGCAAGATGGTCATTGTCCTTTGCAGTTACACAATGCAGCAAGTAGGAAATCTAACCAAATCCCAGATGATTTGAACTGCTTGAATCAGGACTGAATAACTATTTTGAAGCTTTGTTGAGTGGAACAAAACCGGAACAACAAACGCTAAGCCGAATTAAGAAACGTCCCAGTTTGACCCAATGGCAATATACAGGTATTGGTTTGCCCTTGGCCACAAAACATCTCTTTCCACACACAAGCGGCGCACACCAGAAACATAGCTCAGAGTACTCTCCCACTGTGTTCTGCACTCACTGTACCTTTTCCCAGTCATAAGGGTATCAACAAGTGTGGTGACTAGCTCTTGCTGATCCTGTTCACTTCCTAGTTCATAAATCAGCCCAAGACCTTTTGAAGAAACATCTTGACTAAGTTCTGCAACAGATTTTACAAAGTGAAATTAAAGATAAGCACGTAATTAAGTAACACGCAAATTTCAAAACCAAGATTCAACCAAAATCATTATCTAGTAAACAGAGCTCTGTGCTTCAGTTCACAGCTTTCCATTTTAGAGTAGATGTAGTCTGGCAAGACACAAGCCTCGTGTTCTGAAGCAGCAATCTATTCTGAAGGCATACCTCCCATAAAATTAGGTGACATCTCCATAGCAATCTTGTCACGGCAGGTTTTGAAATAGCAGAGAGAGTTCCAAGAGCTGTAAGTATTCTGACACACTGCTGGCCCCTGAAGTCCAGCAAAGTTAACAGTAACAGCCTCTTCAACTTCAGTGAGCTTTGGAGAGGCTGCTGCCATGGGCAGACCTATAAGCCAAAACCTACTAGCGTAAAGAGGGCTTCAGAGTTCCTGTCCATGCAGAACTCTGTGATACGCATCCTGCTGCCCCACGCCGCGCAGAAGCAGCACCACTGGACAGTTTCTGTTAACTACAGTCTGAAGGGGCAAACACAGAAAAAGATTTGTGCTTGGTTAGCAAAGCGCAGAAACAAGCTGTGCTTCTTATCTGTACACGTAACACTTAGAAAAGAAATCACTCCCATTATGTCAGAAATGGGATGTTTCTACAGTCACCTTTCAATGCTGACTGACAGAGAGGGTGTAGGTGACTTTCGACCTCAAAGAATCCCTCCATTCCGTTAAAAGCCCACCAAAAGACAGAACTCATAAGATCTGATAGTACTTACCATCACTATCTGACAGAATTGAAACAAATGCACTTTGAATATCCTTAAGATGAGACTGTAAGATGAGAAAAAAAGGACATTATTTTTATTTCAGGTGTTGGATCTTCCGTCTGGTCTCAAGGCAAGTTCCTAACTGGTAAACAGAGACTACTGTAATCAATGGAGCTGCCTATCTGAGCTACACCTATGACAAGAACTGCCCTCCTTTCCAGACACGTAAGCAGTAGCCTGACTGACATTCACAGTTGTTTGTCCAGCACCTTTCTACAGTGACCATGCCATTAGTAAACCATGTATTTTATATTCCTTGTCTAATATACGGCAGTATCAAGTCATAAATCTGGCTTGCAGCCATATGGCGCTATCCTCTGTGCAAGGACATCTTTTCTTCATCCCCAAACTCGTGGATTTTGCCACCTCCCCCAAGGATGTTTAAACGCGTTTAATATGCAGGAAGGTATTATACGTAACAGCTTATATTTGCAAAGCACCTATTTTCCCAAAGGTCTTTATCATTACCTGGAAAGCACAAAATGGCTACATGGTCCCATCACAGATTGTAGTACTGCTACGCAGAGAGAGGACGTTTCGGTTGGATGCTTTATTAAATTGTTGTATAGGATCTTTCACATTCTCTCATTATAGACAAGCACGCTAGATATAAGGTTTTCATCAAAGCACACCAAAAATACACAATACATTAAGCGCATTGTAACTGCTCCTAGGTACCAAAGTTGTGATAAACTCTGTGAAACAAATGAGGCCAGGAAATCCATCTAACTCTCCCCCTTCTTCCCTTCCTAGACCTCCTTTTAATATTTTCCAAAACTAAATCCTAAAAACTATATAGACACCAACTTCTTCTTTCCAAGGGAAGATGTACTGCTACTTCATCTTACAACAGCTATTTACACTAAGCTCACTCTGACTTGAGTGTAAGTCAGATGCTTACAAAGGTGTCAAACAGCCCTGCTCATCTGCCAGTTAGTATGTTCCCCTAGCAACTAAAGATAAGCCATTTCTCAAGAAGTCCTTAGTAAGTACTGCTACAGCACTGGGGGAACAGAGGCAAACGAAGTAAATGGGAAGGAAGGGACAGACAGGACATGAGAAGCAAAAACAGGGACAAGGAGCCAGTGTCAGGAAAGGGCATATTTCTTACCTTAATTGCTTTGTGTGTGCTCAGCTTCTTCACCATTGATAGAAGCCAGATGCAAGCTGCCTGCCTAACGTGTGGGTTGGGGCTGATAATGTGCTTGTTCAAAATAAGGTCTAGGACCCAGGGAACCACGTCATTCACTTTCAAATCTATATGAAAGACAGCAAGGTGGAGGAAAGGAGGGAAGTTTGAGAATCAGGCACAACCATTTTTAATTTCAGTATAGTATGCAGCGGCAATGAAAAACCCAAACAGCCCACAAGTACTCAGGTGACACCTTAATCTCCCTTTGCTTACTCAGGAAAAGCCTCCACTGGAGTCACTGTGAAAGGATTTCTCCTAACAGAAACACTGAACAGAGTCCTCCTAGCCCTACATGAAACTATTGCAGACCCTGTGGCCAGGAAGAGGTACAACTCATACTGTTCAGTGCACTACCTTTTTTTTTGTTAGGACTCAAAATTCCTGGAGCAACGGCAGGGTTTGTTTTCTACCCCATTCTGCACATGCTCAGCTTTGTGTACACTTGAGATCTAAGACCACTCTCACAACATTAAAACACCTGTTTGCAGATCTGATATTTATAGCTGCCTGTTTCGAAGCTAGCATTTCGTCATGCCTGTATTTCAGTGGGTGCAGAATCTTAGTTCTTAAATAAAATGTCTGCATTTACTGCATGTAAGTGTCACTTAATCATATCAATTCAAGTTGTTGGAAAAAGACTTGCAATTTAATTTTCCAACCCTATTTTCCAGTGCAGGCTTCATAATGCTATTTTGAAAGGCTTGTTTATGTTAAACCTGAAACTAACACAACATGGCAAATGAAAATGAAAAAAATAAAACAAATGCAGTGCCAAGTGGCAATGAATCAGATTTCATCAAGAAGCTATTTAAACAGCACACGAAATAAAGTCTTGTACCCTCTGAGCAGATGGACTTCAAGAGGTGAAATGACCTGTATACAATCCAACAACGCAGAAAACTGAGCAGTGCATTAACAAACCCAAAATATCTCTTACTTCTACTGCTGTAAACCAAACACCACAGAAATAAAATTATGGAGCCCAGTGTTAGTCCAGAACTGGGAGATTCTACGTTCCTAAACCCAGCCCCTGTATTAGGAAGGCCTACCTGAAGGAGGAATATATTCCTCCTCTGTGACTGTCCAGGCATCACGTGCAGCCACCGAGCTGGTTCCTACAGCAGCACTGGTAATAGCTTCACCAACTGTGAACTGCAGTTCTATTTGTTTGGCCTGAAAAACACAACAGAACCTCACTGACAGCACTAATTAAACACACACCAAAACTTCTGGTGCTTACTCCACAAAACCAGAGTCTCTCCCAACTCCAACTCTCAGCATTGATCTGCAATAAGATCACTCTTTCAGTGAGCTTCTGAGACTATGTGGCACCTCAGACCCATTGAAACTGATGGAAACTGAGGCGATGTCAAACTCTCCAAAACAAATGATAAGAGCTGTAATTTCCACACTTATTTTTAAAGTATGCTTCCTACAGAGCATTTGCTAGTCTCTGCAGAAGTTCAACTTCGTGGACAGAAAGAATTGGAGAGACAGGATGAAAACAAAACGGTAAGAACAAGACTGCCCATCATTAATTAAAATTACTATGGCTTTGTTATAGTATGCAGTAGTAAAAGATTCTCCTGTAATTCCATCCAGAAGTTGATCATCTCTAAGAGATGCACAAATTTGTTTTTCACATTAAAACAATTCAGACAATACTTTGCTCTGCTTCTCTGCCCTCTTTCCACTATTCTCTAAGCCCTCAGGAACAGAATGTGCAGAACTCTGCTGCTTTTTGTCATTATTTATGATGAATCTGGAGTTGTAAGAACTGATTTCCATACCTGCTGAGTACCTTCTAGATTGCTTTCCTTTCTCTCTGGAGCGAAAAATGCTCAGGTATTTGGAGAACTAAGCCCTTAGCTTCCTGCAATCTAAGATAAATTGTCTTTTCTCAAGTACGCATTCTGTAAAGGAAGCTGTAATGACCCTAAGCAGTTATAGGAGATAAAGACAGCACTTAGAAACCTCATTTTATGTTTGTGTACACAATGTTCCTACTATTCTTGCTTGTTTGATCATATCAGGCTGGAGGACTCCGCAGAGTCAGCCTGTCTGATACTCAATAGTGCTTCTACAATGCTGAATCCTATGTCAGTATGAACAAGGAAGAAAGGAAAAACAAGCTATAAATGAAGAACACTAAAAAAGCTCCTTGACTATTTAATTTTACTGTCCAGCATACTGCTATATGTACAGCAGCTCTGAAGTACGGCAAAAGAATGCAGTGCATCACACTGATGCATTTACACTGAAAACAGACAACATATATTTCTATAAACAAAGCTTCTAATTGAAGTGAGTTTTATTAGCTGACATAGTTCAGATGAAAAAGATGTTGTATTTATATTATCTATTTTCAGGGTATGTTTGAAGGCCAAAATACAGACCTATGGCTTCATCACTATAAGGTCTTAAGATATTACACATACAGAGTCCTCCAGAAGGGGAACACATACTCATCTCAGAGGGGCAGATACCTCGACTGGCAAGTTTTTAAACTGTGGTACAGAACATTTTAAACGCCCCAAACCTACCTCTGCTGTTTATTTCAAGGCAGTTTTAAAAAACACAGAAGCACTATTACAAAAAAACAGCTCCCCTTGTAAACTTGGCTCTAGAAATATAAAAAATATTCAACAGAAATACTCACTGCAGTATAAATAATAACACATTGCTAGTGCCTCACCTCCACAGAATCCATTAAACCCTGCAACAGCAGCTTCTGGTGGGGAAAATCTTCATCTCCCACTGGGAAGTAACCCAATGTTTGTATTGCTCGTTCCTTCATCTTAAATACAAACAAAAAACAAACACCATCATGTACCCGTCTTGTAAATCCACAAGATACACTTTAAACCCAGTCTTTCTCACCCTTGCTTAAGTTTCACTTCATTTACCAGAAGTTTGACATGCAAGTGACTTAGATTAATCAGTGCACCTCTCTCTCAAAACAGAGATCAAAACAAATGTCCTGTTACATTTGCTGATTATTTCCAAGTGAAAGAAGATACTTTCTTTTTTCTTGCATTAAAATTATGACCATTCACAGTTTTCATCCCTTAAGCTCCTACCTATAACTACAGAAAGCACAGCGATCAATTGCTAGACAATACTGGAAAAACCCTTAGCCAAATTCTGACTCACTGAAGCCAAAGATAAGCCTAATTGTTTTAAAAACCAAGGCTGAGCTTGGCAGGTAATACATAAACCTGGGGATGGAGCATTCCAGAAATGAACAAGAACCATAACAACACTACAAAATCTTGCCTTATTTGTTTCCTTGCTGGAAGGTATTCGGGCCAATAAGCTTTCAACAAGTTGCAGCTTTGTAAATCCTGTTCCTTCGCTGGGGATTGGCAAGGGGCCATTCCTGCCAATCTCCCCAAGAGCTGTACAAGCAGCCACCACAAGGAAGGGAGAGGTGCTGTCCAGAAAAGAACCTACAGGAAAAAACAAAACAGGATGACTTGAATTCTGTATTATTATTGAGCAGTGGGTAGGCAGGCACCTCTATTTAACCCATGCAAGGAGCAAAGTGTTTACCTTCTCT
>Ga0181612_104669_pt1 | contig 15389 bp, 6 predicted proteins | sample HoacroProtozoa21_FD_119630 | JGI IMG/M metagenome (GOLD analysis project Ga0181612, IMG submission 119630) | Hoatzin crop microbial communities from Cojedes, Venezuel. Combined Assembly of Gp0051906, Gp0051904, Gp0051908 | reverse complement strand
GGAAACATTCAAGGCCAGGTTGAACGGGGCTCTGAGCATGATGTCCCTGCTCACTGCAGGGAGGTTGGGCTACATGATCTCTAAAGTTCCCTTCCAATCCAAAGCATTCTATGATTCTACATGCATCAAATGTCCTTCTACGTTTGACTCCACAGTCAGTGCTCACCTTTTTAATACATATTAGTGCACAGGGACATGTGTAATGAAATGTATTTTATAATTGGCTGTTTGAAAATATTTGTCTCTTATTTTTGGAATATATTCTCTACTTGAAACAAATATTCTCCCAAAGTAATCGTTAAGGTGCTATATAACTTTTGTAGAAGGAAGTAGGTGTCTACATATGGGATCAGCAAAGTAAACATGCTGATCAGGGAGTTGCCTAGGCCGGTCAGTAGAAGAGGTATGCATTTAAAAAATCCACCTATACTCTTTTGGGGAACATAAGATCAACGTCTCTGTTACAGGGCAATGTACACTGCTAGTAAAGTAGCATAATCTGGAACGCTGTCTGCAGCTAATGCTTTTTTCACCAAATGATTTGATCATGGTGCTGCCTTTGCTCATTTTCGCTTAGGGTAGTGGTTTAAGATCCTGCTCAGGAGTCGGAGCGTGTCAGGTCAGTGTCCATGGACTTGGTCTCCCAATCCCTCCTACTGGAGGTGTTCCAGTTTTCATGGAATAACTGAATTCTAGAAAAAGAAGAATTTGAAATCTCTCAGCTACTGATTAAGTCACTCACATGAAGGGAGGAGACATGTTCAGTCCCCATCTACATGAATGCTCCAGCTGCTGTGCTATAGCATCACTCTCTTCCTGTTTGGTCCAGGAAATGCTTAAATAGCCTTAAAACAGCTGCAAGAGAAGAGACTGAGACGATATGAACTATTTCAGATCGTTTCATTAGTTCCTAATGAATGGACACCGTTGAGAGGCACAAGGTCAGAAGAACTGAATTCATGGGGAAGAACTGAATGAGCATCAAGTGCTCTGACTGAGTGTCCTTGCCCCTTATTTGCAGAGGCAGGTAGCTCTTCTGATTTCTGTAGCTGCTTCTGTGTAGGCACTATTCCAATGTGCCTGTTTTAACAAGACTAAGCATCACATTTGAGGTAGACGTGAACACCTCAAGCCTAATCAAAGCCTAGAATGAGGTACCTGCCTGGATCTCCGGTGCTATTAAGACAGAAGCAATTCAGTCTTTAACATGCTTCAGAATTGACCCAGTGAAAGCAAGGACACCTGGAGATTTCAAGAACCTATAAAGCCAGGAAACTATACCTATATGGATGCCTAAGAATATCCTAAATCATCTAAGTCCTGTCTAAAACCCTTTGTGGATTTAACCTCTAGTGTTTAGGGTTGATATCGTAGGATTGCCCCACAGAGTTTCTTCATGATTCCTTTCAACCTCTGGATGGGTGAACTTCCAGCCTATTCAGACCTGCCCTTCTTATGCAATAATAGCTGTCGTATGTGGTCGTGAACCTGCTAAGATGACCTGTATCTCCAGAGACCACGTGACATCACATCCTGGGAAGTTTGCTTGCATGTTGATGGCAGTTGACATATATTCAGACTTTACTATCTTGTTGCAGATCCAGGTCTAATCAGTGCAAGTTATGACTCCTGAATATAAGCAATCCAGACCATCCTGTGGAAGTTAAAATGGATACTGTGTTATGCGAGATTAAATACTACCCCATCTTCCTTAGCATGTGTACATGCAGTGTTTCTGCACCCCTTTCATCTGCAACACAGGTATGTGCTCTTTTCTGTCACTGACCCCCAGGTGTATTCCCATAGCAGAATTCTTATCAAGAAGTTTATTCAGCACACATCTAACACAAGATCTTTCACCCTTCTTGCCAAAGCAAATGGCTTAAACATTTGTTCAGAAACAGGAAAAATTCTCTGCACTCACTGATGACTACATATTGAGTTCTATCAAAAATTTTGGGAGCATTTTTCAGAAATGTTTTCACATTAAGGAGGCAGAAATGTCAGGAGAAGGAGAGGGAGAACATTCAAGCCCCTGATGGACCTTTCTCAATGAGTTTTCTTCACAGTATTCTCAAAAGCTTTACGTAACCTGAATTAATTACTAAATCTATCCCCTTCATTATCTAATTAAGTCATTCCGCTGATTTTTTTTTCCCTGTCTTTAAAAAGCTGTTCAATTACTAACATTTCAGCATCTGCTTCTCTATTCGGATGCAAGGCAGAAGGATCTGATAGTTCTTTTAACTCATTCAGACATGTGAAATTTCAGAACCTTCACATTCTCCTCCAGCATATAGTTAGCTACCCATCTGGTTGACTTTTTGAAGGAAGGGTTTTCTAGTGTCAGAAAAGCCATATGAGAAAAAGGAGAGGAGTAGGTAGAGCACAACGGGACCATAAGTCATACTCCTAGACACAAGGAAAACAACATCACCCTTTATGGTTTCAGACAGGCAGCCAGAGGAAAAAGAAAAGAAGACAGCAGTTGTAGGGTATACAAGGTGGCAGTTGGAAAGGTTAGGGTATAAGACGTAAGCTTCTGTGACAGAAAAAAGAATGAAAAGAAAGGTTCATTCTTTCATTCTTTCATTCATTCATAGGAGAAGATGACAGTACAAGAAAAAGAAAAGTCTTTGTGGTTCCTGGGGGTTTCCCAAATCTCAGGGGTTCTTTCTTTGAAAACTAAACTGCATCCAAATTGTTCCTTTGCACCCTTTTTTAAAGGTCTTTTATGCATACAGAGTGATTTTGGAGCTGTGAAAGCATTACCAATCTTTGAACTATGGAGTGCAATATTAAAGAATACTGGATTATTCCTTGTATCATATTCATTTGTTTCCCACTATTCTATGTGTTAGTTATCATTTTGATTTAGAAAATAAAAAAAAAAGAGGACTTTAAAAAAATTTAAAGGGCCCTGACTAGAAATACAGCTCTGAGTTAAAGTTTCTCCTTTGTGAGCTGCTGATTTTAACTGAGCTACAGCTGGTGTTTACTGTTTTTGGAGATATTTGATGGGCAGTGGTACTGATTAGTTAGCTGTCTTCACACTGGATTATTTTTGAGTTTTAAAAGGAATAGACAGAATGTGCATGGGACTTTGTTTGCTCTCAGATTATAGGTTCTTCGTGCTCAAAAACTGCCCAAAGTTCCCCAGCTATCCATCTCCCTGCCATGCTTCTGTGAATGACCTGCTTTTTCCTAGGTGAGAGCTGATCTGGTGGTGATTCGAAAAGCCCTTACATCCTCACAAATTCTGCCCTTGCCTCATGCACTTCCCTCTGCTCCAACAGCAAAGAAATCAAAGTGGTGCTATTCAAAGAATCTGGAAAGGTTCCTCCCGTCCCTCTTGCCTTAAGGGGATTGATATTATTCTCAAAAGAAGGAAAGAACAAGGAAGGCCAAGAAGAGAATGAAATTAATGTGGCATCTCAGGATACATTTCTCTCTTCCCTTCTGTGAGCAAGAAAGGAGAGCTCTTGTGATCATCTTCCCTCGCTCCTGAAAGGTGAGATGCGTGAATGGTGTCTGGAAAGAGACAATGAGTCCCTGGAGCAGTTTATGCCTCACTATCTCTAGAGATGTGGATGGGGAAAAAAAATCCTTAGGGACCTGAAAAAGAACAGAGGAAAATGTTTAATGGCCCAAATAATTACCAAGTAGGAAATCTGCTAGGTAAGAAAGACAGAGATAAAGTACAAAATGAGTTAAATATCATGTTGCTTAATTGTGGAATATGTGACAAAACTAATTTTCATATGCAATGAAGAAAGTGGATTTGGATCTCGTGACCCTTGAAGCTTTAGTGTTTCCTGGAAGTCTTGATAGAAACCCTTGACAGCACTTCAAGTCTTCCTGTGGCTTCTCTGTCACTCAGTGTGTGATGGATACATGTTATGCGGTAGCTGGAGCTTTTGCATGGACCCCAAACGGCACCTGACTGGTTACCTTTACTAATACAACTACAGCAATGTTAGCTTTCATGCACCCTTACAATCACTACATAGCTGCAGTATCAAAATATTACAAATAGCAACAATTTCTGCTTAGATTATATCTGTGCCCAATGTGCTTTTCTAAGACAAAAAGAGTGTCTCTGCTTTTAAACATCCTATTGCAATGTTTCTTTCAGATTTCATATGCTATTTAGGCAGATCAGCTGTCCTCCAGGCCTGTGTAGAAAGAAAAAAACACGAGAGGCTTGACAGCCACAATTACAACGGTATGCTGTGAGTCATAGAATTGCTGAGTTCTGGGAAACTGGAAAGTATCTACTTGTGGGTACTGCCCAGAGAAGAACATAACACAGCATTTCAGTTCTTCCCTTCAAGCCATGTATGGCCAGGATGAGGCTAGTTGTGACTCCCTAATACTGTGCCACTGGCACCCAGAGCGGGCAAAGTAACACTTTGCCTTCTTCATCTTGGTGTAAGATATCTTTGGACACATCTCTGTTACTGGATTGAAACCGGTCCTGAATTTCTAGATCTGTTGGCACTTCACAAGCAAATTCCATCTTGCTATTGATTTTAAGCCCAGTCTCCCTCCATACACTACGTGGAAAGGGGGTCTGGTCACGCAAACTAGATGCAGGCATGCTTTGAGCAGTTTAAATCGGTTTAAATGCAGCCTAAGAGAACAGATATGCATCAGTAATGGTCCATATACTCGATGTGGCTCTGTCTCATCTCTTCATAGCATCCAACTTGTTTTCTCCCTACCCGTTACATGACAACAAGAGTATAGCTGTTCCTAGCGTTGTTTCTTCCCTCCCTATACCCTTTATGAATCAAGGGAATTCTCCAATGACAGACCATAACAAAGGTCCCAAGCCATAATTCCCACTATAAAGATAGGTTAAAAGTGATGGAAGAGGACCTGACACAGAAACTAAAGTATAATATCTGATATTTTTAGAAACAATTAAAAACATGTTATTCTTTAGTTCACTGATAATGTTTGCACAGGAAACTATTCAGCAAGTGCAACAACATCAAAATGTGGTCCAAGCAGTCAGAGCAAGTGTGGTCCACATAGAAAGTAGTGAGAGTGACCACTGCGTTGTATCTTTTTAGTTATATTTACGTCAGTGGTCTTCCAACACAGATCAGTTCGTCATAGGGCAGCAAAGCTTAGGTGATGCGGAACAGAACTCTTCAGATCATTGCAGAATGAGCAGAGGTTTCACGTTATGTTGTGTGATATTTTACCTGGAAGCAATGAGGCATGGGCTCCTTGTTCCCCATGCGGGGTCTTCTTTTGTTTATCAACAGAGGTTTTGGGAACAACATCAAGGAGAAAACTGCCCGTGTGAGTATGAGAACTCTAACAGCTACGTTTTGTAGCAGCCAGGCACTTTTACAAGACTTGTTAGAGAGCTATAATAATCTTTCATTTATAACAAGCTGGATAATAGCGGCCGTGGTCTAAAAGGCCAGGGAACAATACCTCGATCACAGAAGTACCTATTGTTTGAAGAAAAGAATGGTGTTGGAGTGTTCCTTTCAAATCCCAGGCTGCATTTGAACACATCGTTCGTGCTCAAGCACTGTAACTAGCGTAGAAAGAAAAAGGACTGTACCACAATTATAACCACATGCTCTGAGTCATGCAGTTGCCGAGTTCTGGGAAATTATAAGGCATCCAGTTCTGGGCATTGACCAGACAAGATGACAGTGTCAAGAAAGCCCCCATTGATCACAGGGGCAGAACAAGAGAAAACAGCTGTAACAACTCAGAAAAAAGACTTGACAGCTCAATGAAGACCTCTGCACAGTGCTCAGTAGCAGTCGAGAAAATAATCAAAATGTTGGGATTTAGAAACAGCTAAGAGCTGTGGAAGGGAATAGAATACTGCAGAGCACGAGGTGCTGCGAGGAACTTCCCTTGTAGGCATGTTATACCTGCATTTTTCAGAGTCTTCTGCATCCTTCTAGGAAGCTGACAGAAGGAGATACAGAGGGGTGATAAATGATTAGATGGACCACTGATCTGATCTAGTTGGGCAATTTCTCTGTTCCTGTCAGTTGACTGGAATCATAAGGTAGCCTGTGGCACAACATGGTATTAAACTTTTATCTCAGGAGTCCTTGTTCTGTTCCTTTAACCACAAGACTATCCTTCATCTCCAATTTCCTCTTTCCATTTCATCTGAAAATATCAAAGGAGCATAATTTCTCCTAATATTGTAGCATTCCAGTCCTGACCAAAACCAGGAAGTGAGCAGCAGGTGAATAAAAATTAAGCTGACATTTCCAAACTTCAAACAAAGATCTGTGTGAGACAAGGAATGGTTCTTTTAATTTAATCCAAATTGGTTCACTCAGCTCTGGTGATAATCTGATCCATACCACAGCAAGCTTGCAGTCAGAAGAACAAAATAATGTTTGAATTATACTGAACCAAGAACACACTCTGTCCATGACCATACACGCAGTAGTGCAGGATGGGAGCGGAGGAAGTGAGAGGGAGGGGTGGGGTGGTGAATAAGATTCAAAAGTAGTTGGCAGTTAAAAAAAAACAGGAGGGAGGGGGAAGGAAAAGCAAACAGAACTGAGGTATGTATAAATGGAGGTATTGAACCTAAGTCGAAGAAAATATCCTAGCACTATGTAGGAAGCTAGTGAGACTGCATTTGGAATGCCATGTGCTACCCTGGTCCTCTTGTATTAAAGGAGTATTATACAAATGAATTAATGGCATTGAAGGCTAGTAAAGCGGCTATAAAGACGCTAGAGACACAGATGTCACTGAGGGGTTAAAAGTAGCATACAAGTTATCAAGAAAAGAGCCTGCTCAAAAACATGCAAAACAACTGAAACAAAAATGTGGATGTTCCAGTGCTGAGTGGGCTATTCATATATGCACAAACAGAAAATAAAGCTTAGAGAAATGAGAAGGAACTTCAGAGAATTGCCTATTCTAGGCTCAAATTTTTAAATTTTTACTATTTTTTTATTCTTGTTTATTTGGGTTCCCAGTAATTTCAGCCGTATTCATTTGAATACGAACTGAGAACCACAGGTCAGATCAGGCGTTTGAGATCTGTATGCCCAGACAAGAGTCACTGTGCACAGAGCTTTCCCCTTCCCCTACGAGGATTTAGCTACATTCACCACTCCATTTCTCCCCAGTTGTGAGGCACCGCAGTTGACTGATTTCTGTGAAAATATCACTCCTTCTCTTAAATTCTCCACACGCCAATGGGACTGCATTTTGCACACCCCTCCCTGGTGATCTGTGCTCCTTTTGTTTCTCATCAGCTCTTTGGGATCTTTTTGCACTTGGTTCTTGTGTGGAGTGTGGTTGGTGAACAGAAAAACCTTCTTTCAATCTTCCCTGCACACATCTATGTAGGGCCTGTAAATTCAGTCGTTTGTAGCCTCTTTAAAGTGTAACACAAAAACCCGAAAAGATATCTCCCACTAAGGACTGTCAAGTTACTGAGTCAGTATTAATGTGCATCATTCTAGTTTTCCCAATCATTTATGCTAGAAGAATGAAAATGATGGTAATGCAAGGTAATCATTCTGCTATCAATTTACCAACTAATGCTTTCTAAAATGAAGTGAAACTTAGTCCCTTTATTTTGTGATAAATCACCTTTTAACTCCTTATATTTGCTAAAACATATTTTAACATCTGTAAATTGATGTAAAGCTAGTCATAGGAAGGTTACTGCAGTGTTGTTATTTTTAACACAAGAAGCTACTTCAAGCCTCTAGTCAAAACTATATTGATCCCTTTTCCTACGAACCAAATGCCTTATTCATCTTCTCCAAGTTATTTTTTTCTAGCCATTTGTCATTTACATAACACTGAGTAACCGTTCTTGGGAATGTCCTAAACTACAGAAAGCCTCTATAATAATTTCTGACACAGGGGATTTCATGGAGAAATCCTTATATTCATCAGCTGCAGATTCATTGCACTTTCTGTTTGACTAACCATTTCCTAATGGAACTCTGATATTTTATTTGGCTGGCAACAACTTCTAGCACAGGAGAACAGTTGTATTCTTGAAACTGCCTATCGAAAGGAATTTCCTTGCTTGTTTTTCCTCTGTGTATGTGTTTGTGTGTGCACACGTGTAAATGTGTACATGCACATGTATGCAGGTATTTCAATTAAACATGCTGGATGTAACTTCCATTCAACACATCTGTGTTTGTCAAACAAAAAAATAATAATCACTGTACCATAAGCACAGTTCCTCTATGTATTTAAGCCATTTCATTTAGAAAGCTTTTTTCCCCCTCTCCTTTTGTGGATAAAGAGAGGCATTTTCAGTCAGATATGATTGTTGATTAACATATGTGCTGTTCCTGTATTACTTGTTGCTTCCTATATTCTCCAGAAAGATTTCTACATATAGATTATTCTTTATATGGAAAAAAAAAATCCTTGTAAGTTGTCATGAATTACTTTTTCTACTGTCTTAAAATATGAGCTCCAAGAAAGAACAAGTTCTCGACCTAGGATTGAAATAAAATACCACCTCACATTTTATTTTTGTTTCTAGCTTTATCTCCTTGTGTTTCTAATTATCTTCCCATCCATACAGTGTTTCTCAGCAGAAATAAGTGAGGGGAAAAAACTGTAAATAAGATTCCTGAAACAAGCCTTTCCAAAACCAGAAATAACATTTTATTATCCTGGGATTTTCAAGATTCATGAAAAGAAAGTGTGTTACAAAACCCATCTGAAGTTGGAGGTCACTACTGTAATGGATTTCTCTGTGGAGTCAGGTTGTTTCTGTCCCTTCAGCAAATCTCAGCATCCTCAGGTTTATCCTTCATGTACAGAGTGGTGCAATAGGGATGTTGAAATTCATTCATTTACTTTGAGATTCTACTGGATTTCATTTGCATCCTGAAGTTTCTCATCAATTTCAGCACTTGCTCCTTTCTGTTCATACTTTTTGGGTCTCAGCCCCCTTCTTTTCTCCTTGCTCTTCTCTTTCTTCCTCTTTCTTAAAGGTTTTATTGCTTAAGATTCCTTAGAAAAAGATCACATAGCTTTGAGAAATTACTTCTTTTTCATCCAGCCAGAAGTATTAGAGGGATTCTAGCTCTCTTGTAGTTTATTAAATATTTAATGAGACACCATAGTGGGAGTTTTTCAAGTCATGATATGTGGTATTACATATGTGGATATATATTCGCTTCCTTTCTATTGTTCTTTGTTTCTACTTCTTTTTGCTGTTTGGCTGCAAGTTGAATCCAGTTCCATTGTACTAGTTGCTCCCATAGGAGCAAAATTCACTCAGTGAATCTCTTTTTCCATTCAGTTAAAATGTTCTGGTTTTGCAGTTATCTGTTTTGTTAAATATAAATACCAGAACAGTCTGGTCAGCCAGCCTAAAAGAGTATGGACACAGTAAAATTAAATGGTTTTGATGAAAGCAAATCTTTGCACAGAACTGAACCTGCTATGAGGAAAATTCTTACGTTCAGTGCTTCAAAAACTTTACAAGAGAAGGGGCAAAATGCTGCTAATGTTTCCCAGAAACACTGGGAAAAGATGTCTATAAAAGTTTAGCATAGAAATGGATCAGACAGATCTCCAAACAAATGGGTGCCAATGCCTAAGCACACAATTCCCCTTTTCCCTTTCTGCTATTGGGCAGCCAGATAAATTGATAGAAAATGACGTATGAAAGGGGAAATCTGCTTCTTGGAATCCTCAGATATTTTCTGAGAGCGTGTGTCTGTGTGTGTGTGTCTCCTCCTCTGGAAAGTCTCTTTTCCCACTCCGATTTGAAGAAAATATCTGTGATTATCCAAACTGGAATATGTCCTTGCCATAGTCCAATCCTAATCCCAGTCTATCTGACAGAACATTTCACTAGAAAAGTTTAAATTTCAGGACCATTTTCCTTCAGTGGGAGCTGCCTTCTGTCCAAACATTATAAATGAACCTTCTTTTGAGTCCCTAGGAAATGCACTGTATCATTCACCTCCTGTCAGATTGGATCTCGTTACTTGATATCTCCTGCACAAAATACAGAGGGGATTTCACCAGTTATAAACTTTCCTTAACTTCAGGTGCTTTGGACAAACTCCACATTTCCCCTGGATCTTCATCTTTAAATTTTTCAAATTGTTTTACAGTTCAGCTTTTCAGGTTTATACCAGATTTGTCCTCCTAGCTTAGTTACTTTTACACACTTTTCTTTATGGTTGGAGAAAGTTAACTAAGTAGGGCTACTAGATATTATTTTTCATTGTGAGATACATTTAATACACATCTCAAAATCCTTTTCATCATCTGAAAATACACATACTGAAGTTCATGGACCATAATTCATTCACTGTTAGATTAAAAGCTGTGTTATATCAGACTACACCCACCTTCCATATTTTCTTTTAAAAGATAAGCACCTATCAGATAGAAAAAAGGGCAAACATCTCATGTGGTCTTAACTCAGCCTTCACTAATGGTGCCTCACCTCACCATTTTCAGTTTTATTTTCATATTTCTGAGTTTCCAGAGAGATTTTACATTCCTACACACATCCTTCTGCTGCATAAAATTAATGGTGTTGCAGAAGGAAGATTTACAGAGAAAGAGAAAACTTTTGTCTCCTGATTCTTTGAATCTGGAGGTACTTAGAATGCTTGGCATATCTCAATTTTTACATCAAAATGAAAAAAGGAGGAAGTCTTGGAAACATAAATGTGTTGTCGAGCAATGTTTTACTTGTGTGCTAGAGGAGAAATTCTCAGGATGGACATTACATAGAGACGGCACGAGGCATCTCCATATTCACTGCAGTCTAGCTAGTTTCTTCTTTCTCTCTCCACTACTTCTATCTCATTGTCATTATTCCTTCTGAGTTCCTCTCTTTACCTCCCTTATACATATGCTTTGCTCTGAAAAGCTCAGAGGTTATAGAGAGGCATTTGCTCAGACCTATTCTTGGATGTCCAGTGAACTAGACATTATTATGGGAAGCTTTCCTGAAATGGTGTAGAGAAAGAAAAGAGAAAGAATGTAAACTGCCTAATACTACATAGTGCCTGCAGCCTACTCTCCAGCCACATAGATTGTCTTGCTAACAGTTTTCAAACATCCTCTCAGATGAGACTAGGCAACTTCTCACTGTCCTAGTGCCACATTATTTCCTTCCACACAGAATTGCAGGATGTAGCCCAAAACACTTGAGCATTGGGATTATGACAAGAAATCAGTAGTATTCCACAAGAATGGTGGAAACCCCTGTACTGGGATCAAAAAAAAAAAAAAAAAAAAAGCAATCTATATAGGAATAAAATGAGGAAAATATTATCTTCAGTACAGATTTAATGCATGTAAACCAAAATAGTTTCCATTAGCATCTATTTATTATCCTGCCTGTTGATATTATAAAATTATACTGCTTGAAAACATAAGGAGTTATTCTAGCAGCCTAGATTTGATGATGCACTGAGAATTTGCTGAGCACAGCTCAGCTGTGTAGGCCCCCATAGGTAACAGTTGTAGTATCTGAGACCAGTAACAGCTCAGGTCAGCTGCGTAGGCTCTCTCCTGTGTGCCAGCTGCCTTGGGAACCGCTTCATCAGCAGATGATTAGCAGGCTGCATTAGGAATGCTCCAGCCATGCACTCCTCTGGTCTCCTGCCCTCCTCCCTGTCTCATAACCAGCCAGACTGACAGTTTTTTTGCGGATGTCAGGGACAGCGGCATGGAAGTCACCTAGAGAGTCTCCCAGACCTAGCTGTGGTCCTCTGCAGACTAGGGCAATCCTAGGATGAGAACCTGATGGACTGTGTCTTTCATAGATATATAATCTGTGTATTTTAATTCTGGCCTTAGAATGCTTTTCTTTCCACCTCCTTTTGTCCCTTTCTCCTTTCTTACCTCTTTTCTCTCCTTTCTGTTTCTCACTCTTCTAAGATCTATTTAATTATACCCATAGAAAAGAAATCGCTGATATCAAAAGAGCAATTCCCTCTTTTGATTTCCAATTCATTTTCCCCTCTCATTCAAGAGAACAGAAATATACAAAGTAATTTGGTATATAAAATGATTCCCCATAATTTTAATCCTTTTAAAGTGCTTGTGGAGATTATCATGGTTTGATTTATTTTGACAAGGGGTGGTAAAAATTGTAAGAACAATAGTCTACTAAAAATGTTTTAAGAGCCTGTTGCTGTGTTACAGGAACGAACATTTCAGGTGTTCCATGGGTTTGGGGGATGATTTCCTAATGCAAGTGAATTAAAATAACACAAGGACAAGCGTTCACATTAAGTAGAAATGGACACCCTTTTGCTAATACTTGAAGATTTTTTTTCCAGCAGTGAAGCTGTCACCATTTTTCTGTTCTGTGTCTTTATTTTGTTGCATTTTCTTCTGCTTTTCACAGGTCAGGCAGTTAGATGTCTGAGCTGCAAGGGAAATACCAGAATTGCCAAGATTCCTGAGGCATGGGGTCTGCTGTATGAAGGATATGTGTGTAGCCATAACTCCCAACAAGTAACCCTTTCCCCAGGCAGAATCAGAGAGTGAGAGACAGAGCCTGGCCCCATGCTCTTACAGGTCCTACAACCATGTTCCTTGTCTCCCAGATTCCTTTGCTTTTTTTTCTGAAATTGTGTCTGAACTCTGTTTTGGACTGAATCTATCAGCTCAGTGCCCAAAACGACCAAACGCGGTGACTGTAAGGGTTGTAGCACTGACACAAAAGGTGTTCTTGGAGTAAAGCTCTGCCCTCAGCAGCTCAGTCACATCACGGTCCCACAGCCTGACAGTGAGTCTCACCACGTGATGGCTTACTTGCAAGGCTTAATCAGCCTTACGCAGCAAGGCTTACTCATCAGCAGTGTGAAGACATGCTGCTTCTTAGCCCTGCCATGAAGATACAGTCATTTGGCCTGATCTGCAGGTGTCAGGAGTAGGAGTGCCACCAGGGAACAGACCATGATGGTAAAGTTCGTGCAGTCTTAGAGGAAGCCATGTTTAAATGCCCTTGTCCTTCCCTCCTTCCACCACTGCAGCCAAACACACGTGGTTTTACTCCATTAACTGGCCTACCCAGATGTTTCATGACTCTGGTGTCTGTGGTCTTACACTGGAAGAGAAGAAAAATTAAAGAGAGAAGGTTGTTTTTCTATGGAAAATATTTCCATCCCACATACTGAAATCATCTTATCTAAGGTGTCATATCATCCCCATTGCAAGAAAATATTGCAAATTAAATATGAAGTTTTCAAGATATTCATGTCCCCTTGTGCTGTGTTTATGTTTGTAACTTTGGATCTAAATTTTGCTCATTGATGATATTTGTTGTTATCTGTGATGTATAATATATATTGTTCAGAATAAATCAGAGCTTTTAAAAAAACAAATTTCTAGAGAATTGCACCTCCAAAAATAAGCAAATACTGGAGATACCACTGGAGGAGCTTAACTTTGTCAAGTATGTAACATAGAACTCAGAGAGCAATTGGCTACTCCCATAAGATCTCTTTAACTAATAAATCTAAATTTCAAACTGTTTCAAAGAAATAGTGATCTTTAAAATTACATTAAAACAGCAGAAAAATGTTAAGAGGAAGAGGGTGAATAACAGAGCAGGCAAATGACTGATCTTTCTGTGTGGTTTTCACCCGAGCACAAGAAGAATGATTACATCCCTACAGCAGTCTTCAAAGTGCTGGAGTCAGAGAGTGGAATAGGAAACGAACTGCAGTTCAGTGACCCTCTGTGGTCTGAACAGTGGGAGCTGGTAAGCACAGCATTTCCACTTTATTCAGTTCTCTTTTTTACAACCACTGTCAGTAGAAGGCCTTCCCACACACAAGCTTTTGCATCATTATTGTAACCTGAAAAAGATTAAATGTAGTAGATCTATGTATGTATTGGCAGATATAATCTGTATGGGTAGATGCCTCTGTGCTGTACATACACACAGGCACGTTGTACATGTGTGTGGTATAGCAAGGAGTAACTACTGTTTTCCTGAAGAAGTCTGCTTTCCAATTTGAAATAGAATACATACTGTGCCATGCAAATTTCTTTGTGTTTCATTAGGGATAAAACCATGAGTCGCTCACCTAGGTCTGCCTGAAGAATAGATGTAAAGTATAGCTTTCAGGCTGGTCTGTAATTTTCTCTCTACTGGAGGTGCTTACTTTGTCACAACACGTTGTCCAAATACTCTAACCTTCAGCCTCCATGAAGAGAAAAAACCCTACATAAATGTAGCTGCAGTGTGATGTCACTTAGAAGATGCTTGACCTTGTCATCTTGGTCTATTCTCATGCTATATTTAAGAAAGGTAATCTAACATTTAATAAAGGTTTTAATGTACATCACATAGTTGTCCATAAAATTACACCTATGTAATGTCATGATGAAGTTGCACATAAACATACCCAGGAGGCAAACCTGCAAGCTGTTACAGTGTATGTTATGTATCTTTGTAGACAAGTCAAAAGGCTACTGATGATCCAAGTGAGATTTTTTCTTGGTTTTTTGTTTTGTAACTGGAGATCCCTTGATCTTTGAAAGGGATTTCCAGACTTTTCAATGTGTTTATTTTAAGAAAGAAGTGCATCCTTAATCACATCCAGATTTACCTAACTTTTTTAGTGAGGTTCAGAAGCAGCTTAGATAAAATTTAAGTGCTTAGGGAAATAAAGGATTGAGGGAACTGTATTGGTTTCTACAGTAGATTATGATGGCCAGCTTTCCTTTCATTCAGAAGGTATGACTGGGTGAATCACTAAAGACTCTTTGTCAAGGAAAAAATTAAAAGTCAAGCCTGTAGTCTTAGTTTTGTCTTTCTGCTTTGAAGCTATCCCTGACCCTCCAAATTTCCTTGGGACCTCTTTTCCCTGCAGCTTCAGTACTGTGCGATGCCACTCAGGCTCTTGGAGTCGGAAAGAGTGAACAGTTGTTTTTTCCAACATTATAGAATGGTAGAATCACAGAATGATTTGGATTGGAACGGACCTTTAAAGACCATCTAGTTCCAAACCCCCTACCATGGGCAGAGACCACTTCCACTAGACCAGGTTGCTCAAAGCCTCATCCAACCTGGCCTTGAACAACAATTCCAGGCAGGGGACATCCACAGCTTCTCTGGGCAACCTCTTCCAGTGTCTCACCATGCTCATCTTATAGAATTTCTTCCTTACATCCAGTCTAAACCTTTCAGTTGTAAACTCTTTCAGTTCAAAACCATTAATCCTTGTTCCATCACTGCAGGCCCTGGTAAAAAGACTCCCCATCTTTCTTATAAGCCCTGTAAGTACTGGAAGGCTGCAATAAGGTCTCCCCGGAGCCTTCTCTTCTCCAGGCTGAACAGGCTCAACTCTCTCAGTCTTTCCTCATAGGAGAGGTGTTCCAGCCTTCTGATCATTTTGGTGGCCTCCTCT